>Ga0209755_10001462_pt1 | contig 36558 bp, 34 predicted proteins | sample TergutCo191P1_FD_187301 | JGI IMG/M metagenome (GOLD analysis project Ga0209755, IMG submission 187301) | Cornitermes sp. P1 segment gut microbial communities from Petit-Saut dam, French Guiana - Co191P1 (SPAdes) (version 2) | ecosystem: Host-associated > Arthropoda: Insects > Digestive system... | reverse complement strand
GGGGGGGGGGGTACATAATATTAATATTTATTTTGTTCTCGAATTTTATATTTTTAGCATGTGTAGAGCCGGAAGAACAAAATTTGATTATTATAAATACACAGCCTGCCTCTATAACAAATGTAACTGCAGGGAACATTAATAGTAATTTGACAGTATTAGCTAATATTTCAAGTGGTACATCACTTAGCTACCAATGGTATAGTAACGAAACAAACAATAATAAAAATGGAATTGCTATAGATGGGGAAGTATATTCAAGTTTTAATATTCCCACGAGTTTAACTTCAGGGACATATTATTACTATGTCGAAGTAAGTGCGAACACATATGAAGAATCTGTCTGTTCTAACGTGGCTACGGTTGTGGTATGGACTCCTTCTTCTTTGCCGTGTGTTTATATTATAGCTACAGGCGGTACTATTGCTGGTTCTGGTAATGGCAACCTTAATGTTGATCAATTAATCAGCGCAGTACCAATGATCAGTCAATATGCTGTTATAAACGCAGAACAAATTGCAAATATTGGATCCAGTAATATGACACTTAATATTTTGATTAGGATGGCTAATCGAATTAATGAATTGCTGAGTACTGATGATGTAGATGGTATTGTTATAACCCATGGAACTGACACAATGGAAGAATCAGCGTATTTTCTTAATTTAGTTATTAAAAGTGAAAAGCCTGTGGTTCTTACAGGTTCAATGAGAATATCGAATTCTATTAGCGCAGATGGACCTTTGAATCTACTACAAGCTGTACAGGTAGCAGGTAGTAAAGAAGCCACTGGTCGTGGAGTGATGGTTGTATTAAATGGTACAATTAATAGTGCGCGTGAAGTTACAAAAATAAGTACTAGTCAGGTTGAAGCATTTAGTTCTTTAGATATTGGTATCTTGGGATATATTAAAAATAATAGACCGGTTTTTTATCAAAAGACTACACGTAAGCATACTGTAGAGACAGAATTTGATATTAGCAATATTAAAACTTTGCCAAGAATAGAAATCGTTTATTGTTATTTAGACGCTAACATTGAAAGCCTTAATAGTATAATCGCTGGTAAACCGGCAGGAATCATTGTCGCGGGTGTTGGTGATGGGAATATATCTTCACAATATTCAAGAGTATTAACGACTGCTGCACAAAATGGTATTGTTGTTGTGCGCAGCTCTCGTGTTGGAAGCGGAATAGTTACTATAAGGAGTTCTGATGCTTTTATTGAAGCTGATAATTTAAATCCGCAAAAAGCCCGTATTTTACTTATGTTGGCGCTGACCGTTACCACTAGTGTTAATAAAATACAGAATATGTTTAATATTTATTAAATTAATTTTTATGTCAGGGAAAGAAAAAGAGTGCTTAGTTATAAAAACACGAGGCAGTATTTATTATACAGCTTGACGATATTTCATGATCAGTTAAGAATATAACGAATGCGTACAATATTATGCCTTTATATGTTATAGTATAGAAGGTTATAATGAGATACATAAAAAATTATCAAAATGAAAAAAGGCTATTTATATTACTAAGAAGCTTTTTATAAAGGAGTGAAAGAATGAGTTCTAATTATTTTTTTGAATATATTGATGGTTTATTAAAAATAAAAAATAAATATGTTATTATATTATCAACACAAGGAGAATGGTGGAAGTCTTTTAATAATGATATATCGCTAAAAATGTTTAACTTTGGACTAAAAACGAATTTATCTGAATTGCGTAATGTGAGTTATATTGCTGTTATTGACAAAGGACAAGTGATTGAAGAAAAAATAAGTGAAAAGAATAAAATCATTGTTTATAAAAATATTAAATATAAATTAGAAATAGTAAGTCAAACACCATCAATGGAACTTAACAATAATTCAAATTTGCGTCATGGAGTAGAAATTAATAAAAAAATGGTATCATTTTTCAGACGCGGTTTAAGTATTGTTGTTTATGACGAGGATTCGGATGAAATAATTGATTCGGTTACATTTGATACCTGCCTGGCATCTTTACCGGTTTTTAAAGCAGAATTTTACTGCAAAATGCTTTTAAGTCAGATTTCTGAATTACAAATAGGTTTTGGCTATACTATTGCGCAATGGTTATATGATAACGGACATACTAAAATAAATGTAATAATTGAACCGCAATTTACTGATATTATAAAAGCAATAATGCTTCCTATAAAAATGAATGATAATATTCAAGTAATAAATTATTATACAACATCAGAAACAAAATATATTTTTAAATATAGCTATAATCTTTTTTTTAAAAGTGATGATTACAATCCATTAGACTTAGAACAAATAGATTCTGCAGAAACTGTAATATATATTGCACCTTATATAAATCCAATAATTCAAAATATAATTATAAAAAAAGGAGTGAAATTATTTATATTAAAGGATTTAATAGAAAGAGCACATTTATTTATAACACATGATTATATACCTCTTAAAATAATACATGAAAATCCAGGTGTTTCAGCAGTTTTATTTACTTATCCAGCTCTAATACAAGATAAATCATATGAAGCGCGAAGTATATGTAAACATATAACAATGACTAATCAAATTAATGAATTAAATAAAATAGTAAATGGGGAGGGGGATAGGGAAGGTAAGAATATTTGTCCATATATCAAAGAAGATTCGAGTTGTTCAATTGAGGATTGGCTGGAAATAATTAAAAAAAATATTCCTGATACATATAATGATGAAAATGGGAGTCGTATATTTAAGGATAAAGAAACTAAATATGTAAATGTAAAAAATGGACATCGTGTAACTGAATATCAACCAGAAAAATATGATAATACTATTTTTATAGTTGGAGGTTGTCAGACTTTTGGCGTATATCATAAAGATAATCAAACATCTTCTTCGCAGTTACAGAAAATATTAAATGAAAAATCGCTGGGGAAAATATATAAAGTAGAAAATTATGGTCATTATTTATTTTCAAATTTAATTAATAATTTAAGAGTAGTTAATCAAATAAAATTTAAAAAAGGTGATATTGTAATGTTAGCAGTAAATGGAGCTAATCCTAACTCGCTATTCCCAAGAATAAATTTTTCAAAGATGGAGTTACCTGATAATTATGGGCATTTATTTGTAGATAATGTCCATGCTTCTCCAAATTTGACAAAATTTATTGCGGAAAAAATGTTTGAATATTTATATAAAAACGATTTTTTTGCTAATCAAACAGCTAAGCAATCTTATAAAACTAAACAGATACCTTTATATGGATTACAGGTAAATATTAGTAATATAGACAGTATATCATCTGATTTTAAAGAAAACCTCGAAGAATATAAAATTTCGCTTTTGCAAACTAAATTACGAACACAGGGAAAAATAGGTTCCATAGTAATGAATTGTAATCCATTTACATTAGGTCATAGGTATTTAATAGAATTTGCAGCTTCTCAGGTAAAACATTTATATATCTTTGCTGTAGAAGAAGATAAATCAATATTTCCGTTTAATGACAGATTTGAATTAATAAAAGCAGGTACAAAAGATTTAGAGAATGTAACAGTTTTACCATCCGGGAAATTCATTATTTCCAGTATAACGTTTAGTGATTATTTTAATAAATCGGAAATACAAGGGCGTGAGATTGATCCATCAATGGATGTAAAATTATTTGCAAAAGAAATAGCTCCGGTGTTAGGTATAAATGTCCGTTTTGCCGGAGAAGAACCAATTGACATGATTACTAAGCAATATAATGATTCGATGAGAAAAATATTACCGGATTATGGAATTGAATTTATAGAAATTAAACGAAAAGAATCAAGTGGAGCTGTTATTTCTGCTTCACGCGTTAGGGCATTATTAAAAGATAAAGATTTTGACGCAATATCACAAATTGTCCCCAAAACAACGCTTGATTATTTAAAATCAAAATATTAGAAATAAACCTTTTCAATTTAATATGAATATTAATAAAATAAAAATAATTATTCTCGATGTAGACGGCACAATGACGGACGGCGGCGTTTACATTGACAGTAATCTCGCGGAAACAAAGAAATTTAACATAAAAGACGGCGCAGGAATATTATTAGCGCAGTCAGTTGGCATTGAATTCATGATTTTAACAGGAAGGACCAGCAAATGTGTTGAGCAGCGCGCAAAAGAATTAAAGATAAGGCATGTAGTACAGGGAGTGCAAGATAAAGCTGTTTATTTAAAAGATTTTATGTCTTCAAATAATCTTTCGCAGGAGAATGTCGCATATATAGGCGATGATTTAAATGACTTACCGGCGATGAATTGCGCCGGCGTAACAGCCTGCCCTGCGGATGCCGCAAATGAAGTAAAGGAATATTGCGATTTTACATTATCAAAAAACGGCGGAGACGGCGCAGTACGGGAATTTATTGAGATATTGTTAAAGGATAAGAAATTATGGGAAAAAGCGGTTAACAATTTGTTTCCGGTTGGATATTGTTAATTGGTTTAAATGTATTAGGAGGAAAAAATGTTAGTAATTGACATTTCTGATTTTTCTCAAAATGTTGCAAAAGTTTTTGATACCGCATTAACGAATGAAGTAATCATAAATAAAAATGGAATGGGTTATAAAATTCTTCCAATAAAGAATGTTGAAAAAACTGGAAAATCACCTTTTGAAGATATTCCCTATATTACAGCCGATATAACAACACAGGAAATTGTAGAATTAATAAGAGAAAGCAGAGCTGGATTATATAATAAAAACAGGCACTTAACGTTAAAAGATTACTTCTCAATAAGAAATTACAGTTTTTAGGCTTTAGCCTCAAATAATGTTGTTATTGCAACCTGTGTTACAATAATATTATAAAATAGTATTTAATTAAGGAAAGGATTCAAAATGTGCGATGACTATACAAGCGGAAGAGGCGGTGGTGGTGGCGGTGGTAGCGGCAGCAGAGGTCGCGGAAGAGGCGGCAGTCGCGGCGGTTATGACAGTCGCGGCGGCGGTAGTTACTACAGCAGAGGCCGCGAGAGAGGCGGCAGCGTCAAATACGGCGACGGCAATGAACAAAAAAGCGCTCCTCAACCCGTAGAAAGAGTATACGTAATATTGTACAATGACCATGTTGTTTATATTCCTATAAAAGTGAATAAGAAAGGTAAGTTTCTTGCCGGTATGCCCAATTTTTTTGGCGGCGGTGTAGATAAAGGAGAAGATCATAATGACACATTAAAACGCGAAGTATGTGAAGAAAGTATAAATATTATTAATATTGAAAAGGCTCTTATTGAGACAAAACAATATGTATCCGATGGAGCAGATCAGTATGGAACTTATACTTTTTTTAGACTTAAATACACTATAGAAGACAGTATTTTCACAGATGAAGGAAATTTTAGTACATATTTTTTCACTAAAATGAAAAAGAAATTAGAAATGCAGGCTCTTGTAAAAATGCCTACAGCATTTTTGCTTTCTCTTGGCGCCACTCCCTCGGCGCTGACAAGTGCACACCCAACACCACCGACAATAACTACACCGGACGAACCGCCTCCGCCGCCGCCTGCGGCTTCATCATCATCAGATTCACCTCCACCGTCAGCTCCAACAACTACGCCGGACAATGCTCTAGCCGAAGGTATAGTGGGAGTAATGTTTGAAATTATAAAAAAAAGGTTTAGTAGTATGGGAATTGTTGGAGAATGGGAACAAAGTAGTACAAAAAAAGCTTTCGTAAATTTTGTTAGTTTTCTTCTGCAAGAACAACAAAAGAAAGGATAAATAATGCCTGATAGACAAAGAAAGAGACATAAAAGAAACCGTGAAGAAGAAATGACGCTTACGGACATCATACGCGGATTGCAGTATTGCGTAAATTCCAGCCAGGATATTGTAGAACAGCACCACATTAATGGGTTTGGACGCTTTTTTGACAATGACGGAAATATGCTTACAAAAAAAATTAAAATTACGGATTCTGCCGCTGTTGATATACCGCTGGTGTGTATGAGTACACACTCCTCGTTAATCCTTGATGAACTAGAAGTAAAACTTGACCTTATGTTAAAAAAAACCGCTTTAAAGCAGGTGCCATGCAGAATAGCCGATTCCGGTACGGAGCAGGTTCCCGATGATTATACGCCGGTTTCCAAACCGGAAAAAAAAGACGCTGTTTTTAAGCAAAATACGGAGGATAACGGCGCGAAATACCGCAATTTTAACATAAATAGAACATGTTTCGGCATTGATATGATAAACGGACGTATGAACAGGGATAACGCGCATTTGGGAATATCCATGAAATTCAAATCGTGTAATCCCCCGGAAATGATTAGCAGAATTATTGACAAGCTAAACAACGCGGTTGATATATATTCTACCGAAAATAAATAAAAAATTTGACTTATTTGAAATTTAATTATAAAATATTCGTATAACGCAAAGGGGGGAAATATGAACCACGAAGTTGTAAATGGTATTATAAATGATATGCCAATCGAGAAAATGGTTGCGGCGCCAATGCTTGCTGCGGTAAGAGCGCAGACAGAGATGAGTTTGGCGCTGGCTCAGTACATCGACCGTGTAGGACTTACTAAAGACGGAGAAATCCGCATGGTAACATTTAAATACCAGGAAACTACAGAAGGAAAAACCGACGGCACCGGTCCTGCTGATGATGTAACAAAAACCCGCTTCATTCAAGCGCCCTTCCTTGCGCTTACAGGGCTTCCTAATATCGGGGTAGAGAATATAAATGTCAGTTTTGAGCTTGAAGTTAAAACAGCCGAAGATACAAAAACAAACACAGAAGCGAAATTTACCAACGAAACTGACGCTAAATATAACGCATGGTGGAGTCCTGTATCGGCAAGTACAAAATTTACCGGTTCTGTTACGCACGGAAGCGAACAGACAAGGCATACCGACACGCGCGCGAAATATTCGTTTAATGTCTCTGCACGCAAGCAGACTACGCCGGAAGCGTTTATGCGAATTATCGATATAATTACAAACAGCGTAGCGACTCCGACAAACCAACAGATAACGGACAATCTTACAAGCGATAGAAATGAACATAAAGAGCCCGCGTCAAAGTAGTAAAGAGACAGGTTAATGCCTTTTTGGTCAAATAAAAAACAGGAGACGCAGTCTCAGACGTTTTCCGATCTTATACGCGGTTTGCAGCATTCCGCGAACGCCGCTATGGAAATGCTTGAGGCTCGCAATCTTGAACTTCTAAGCCGTTACTTCACCGAGGACGGACATCCTCGTGTAAGGCGGTTAGTACTGGATGATAATTCTACAATCGACGTGCCTGTTATCTCAATTGTGAATCCTTCGGCAATGAACTTGAAAGAAATTGAGATGGAATTCGATGTGAAGGTAAACAGTGTTGAACTGCAGGAAAAACTGCCGCAGCGCGGTTTTCTGGCAAACGAGGCAAACGAGGATTTAAATGTCAGTTTTGAAAGATCTAATTTGCAAATTAGTTTTTCAGAAATAGCAGATCAAAAAAACACAATTAAAGTTAAAATAAAATTCGAATCAGTGCAAATAGCGGATGGAATGAGCAGGGTGATTAAAGAGTTTGACAAAACAATTTCACCTGTTGGAGATGGGAGGTAGAATATGAGAGGAATAGAAAAATTGCATCCGAAAGTGCGCGAAAAAGCGGAGAAACTTAATCAATTATGCAAAGAAAAAAATCTGAATGTATTAATAACGGAAACATGGCGCAGTAAAGATGAGCAGGATACTCTCTATGCCAAAGGACGAACCGCTCCGGGAAGTATTGTAACAAACTGCATGTTTCCGCAAAGCGCGCATTGCTGGGGAGTCGCGTTTGACTTTTGCCGTAATGTAAAGGGCAGTGAGTATATCAACGAAGATGGATTTTTTAACATAGTAGGGCAGTTAGGAAAGAGCATAGGTTTATTTTGGGGAGGCGACTTTAAAAACTTTTTAGATATGCCACACTTTGAGGACCCTGAATTTATGAAAAACAACAGTACAAATACGCTTGAAAAAAAATGGGGTACGCCTGAAACTTTCAAAGAAAGTTGGTAATAATATTAAAATGTTGAATATAAAAGATAATAATACAAAAAATACACTATTATAGAATATTAATAATTGCACCGGATGCTATATTGGAATATTTAAAAGAAAAGTAATCGTTAGGATATATGAAAAATAATCAGCAATTTGAAACAGAATACAGAGAATTTAAAAGGGAAATTCCTGAAAAACTTGAGAATAGTGTAATTGCATTCTTGAATACCGGCGGCGGAGAAATACATATAGGGATAAATGATGATGGAACAATCTATAATTTACAAAATATAGATGAAAGTATACGTATTTTTGCCAGTAGAGTAAAGGAAAATATATCTCCCTCTGTGGTTGGACTTTTTACAATTGCTGTTAAAGAATCAGGAGGTAAAAAGTTTTTTATTGTTACAGTAGCAAGCGGTATAGAAAAACCATACTTCCTGAATAAATATGGTAGAACGCCGAAAGGCTGTTTTATTCGTATAGGAACACAGAATAGTCCTATGCCGCAGGAAATGATAGATACATTATATTCAAAACGAAATCCAAACACACTTATTAACTTAATATCACCGAGGCAAAATCTTACTTTTCGCGCATTAAAAATATACTATGATGAAATGGGATATACCATTAATGAGAACTTCTTAAGGAATTTGGATTTCTACCTGCCGGATGGAAAATTTAATTATCTTGCATATTTAATGGCAGACGAAAACGGTACATCTATTAAAGTTGCAAAATTTTTAGGTGATGATCCTTCTCCTGTAGAAAAAGATGAGTTTGGCAGAGGATGTTTAATAAAAGCGGCATATTCTGTTTTGGAAAAATTAAAAATATATAATCAAACTGCTGTGGAGTTCGATTATCCAAAAAGAAAGGAAACAAAATTAATAGATGCTGCCGCTCTGCGGGAAGCCGCTTTAAATGCAATTATTCATAATGATTATATAAATTGCTCGTATCCAATTTATTCAATTTATGATGATCGTATAGAAATTCTTTCAACAGGCGGACTGCCGGGTGATTTAACAATAGATGAATTTTTTAATGGACGTTCACATCCAAGGTACCGTGAACTTATAAGAATATTTACAGATTTGGATTTAGGCGAGCAGCTTGGTTCCGGTATGAAAAAAATAATGATGGCATATGAACCCAAAGATTACGAAATTTCTAAAAATTTTGTTATTGCAAAGTTTAAATACAATAAACATGCAAGAAAAATCATTAATAATGAAAAGGGCGGTGAAAAGGGCGGTGAAAAGGGCGGTGAAAAGGTTACCGATAACCAATTAGCTATCCTAGAATTAATAAGGAAAAATCAAAATATTACAATACCAGAGTTATCTAATCTTATTAGAATTCACAGAAGAAAGATAGAGCAAAATATATCAAAACTTAAAGAAAAAGGTATAATTGAACGTGTTGGTCCTGACAAGGGCGGTCATTGGAAGATAGTTAAAAATGATATTTCCATATAATCTGCCAAAAAAATCAAGAAAACCTCTTAATAAAAAACTGATGCTTTTTTACAGTTATCCTGACTATTCCGGGAATGCGTTGGCGTTGTATGAATATGTCTGCAAAAATACAAAATATGAAACTATATGGGCAATAAAAGAAAAAGATACAGCGAATATGCTGCAGGAAAAAGGAATACGGTGTTTTTGGATATTAGATCGTAAAAATGGAGAAAAATGGTTTTATACCGCTAAATATATTTTTTCGACGCATGAGTTTGATAATTATTATACAAAAAGAAAGGATCAAATATATATTGCGCTGGGACATTCGCTTGTACTAGGTTGGGATCAATTTGGAAATATTAATTGGGAAAAGGATGCATTAAAATACGGAAAATGGAAATCCACAATGGCGGATATTCATTTTGTAAATTCAGACCTTACAAGGCTTTTGGATGCCGGTAGTTTTTATTATGATGCCAGAAAAGCAATTATATCCGGGGAACCAAGATGTGATTTATTATTTAAAAAAGATCAAAAAAATTATTTAAATAAAATATATCCGGGGATATTTAAAAAATACAAATATTTTATTATATATATTCCTTCCGCAAAAAGAAGTTTTGGCTTTAGTATAGGGGAAGGTTTTAAAAATAATATTTTTAATTTTAATAATTTTAATTCACAGAAATTCGGCGCATTTTTAAATAAAAATAAAATATGCATTTTTTATAAGTTTCATCCAAATGATGAAAGTAATGGAATTGAATTAAAATTAAATATCCCTCCTCACTGTTATAGTCTAAATTCAGGCATACTTGTTCAAAATGCACTCTCGCTATATCATCTGTTAAATGTTTTTGATGCAATGATAGGTGATGTTTCTTCTATAACTTTTGAATATTTATTATTAAATAAACCTGTTATTAGAATATTTGGAGATATATCACAATTAATTAATGCGTATAATCCCGGTCTTGGCAACATAGATTTCTGGTTCCCAGGGGATCAGGTGACGACACAAAAGGAATTGGAAAAAGCGATATCATCAGCGTTAAAAGAACCTAAAAAGGGCAGTAAGGAGCGTATAGCAGTAAGAGATTTGCTGTTTGAATACAAAGACGGAAAAGCGTGCGAACGCGTTATAAAAGCGGTAGAAAATTATAAACCTATCGAGAATATCGAATATGAAATGTACACAAAAGAACCATTTCAAAAATTATCGGAAAAAGAAAAAATTATAATCAATAAAGAAGAAATTATTAATAATAAAGAAAGTATTATAAAAAAACATGAAAAAAAGATAGGCTTATTAAATAATAATTTAATTAGAAAAAAGGAACATGTTGAGCAGCTGATATTATCAGAAAGAGAATTAAAATCGGAACTTGGCAATAAAATGGGTCATATAGAGCAGCTTCTGGTTTCCGAAAGAAAGCTGAATAACGATATTAGCGAAATTACTTCGTCAAAAGGATGGAAGTTTGTAACAAAAGTAAGAGATATCAAAAATAAATTAATACCGCCCTACAGTAAGCGTAAATTTTTTGTAAAACTTTTTCATGCAATTATCAGGCATCCAATATTGACTATGTCAAAAATGACTCCAAAAAGAATAGGGAATTTTTTCCATGTCTTAAGAATGGAAGGAACATCCGGCGCTGATGTAAGACTGAATAATCATATGTCAGATAACGTGATTCCTGATTATAAACAAAATATTAATATTACAGAAAATATTAATAAGTACGAAAAAATAACCGATTGTAAACACCTGACATTCAATGACGAAAACGCTCCTCTGGTTTCTATAATTATACCTGTTTATAATCAATTTAACTATACATATAATTGTTTAAAATCAATATTGGAAAATACAGGCAGCAAAATTAAGTATGAAATTATTATCGCAGACGATTGTTCGGATGATCTGACAAAAGATATTAAAACGGCAGTTTCTAATATTAATGTCGTAATAACTCCCGAAAATTACGGATTCTTAAAAAATTGCAATTATGCCGCAAAACAAGCTAAAGGTAAATATATACTTTTTTTGAATAACGATACCCAAGTGCAGGAAAATTGGCTTTTGCCTTTAACTGAACTTATTGAAAAAGACGAAAAAATAGGCGCTGTAGGTTCCAAACTTATATACGCTAATGGAATGCTGCAGGAAGCAGGCGGTATATTTTGGAATGATGCGTCCGCATGGAACTACGGAAGAATGGGCGATCCTGCGCTACCTGAATACAATTACGTTAAAGAAGTTGATTATATTTCAGGCGCTGCGTTGATGGTAAAAAAAGAGATTTGGGACAAACTAAACGGATTTGATGAACATTTCGCTCCTGCCTATTGCGAAGATTCAGATCTTTGTTTTGCAGTCAGAAAAATGGGTTACAAAGTAATGTATCAAAGCGCTTCTGTGGTTGTGCATTTTGAAGGCATCACAAATGGAACCGAAATTACGGAAGGGCAGAAGCAATATCAGATAGTTAATCAAAATAAGTTTAACAAAAAATGGAATAAAGCGCTGCAAAAAGAAAATTTTCCAAACGGCAAAGATGTATTCCATGCTAGAGACAGAAGCAGAAACAAAAAAACGCTTTTAATGATAGATCATTATGTGCCGCAATATGATAAAGACGCCGGTTCAAGAACGATTTATCAATATTTAAAATTATTTACAAACGCAGGGTTCAATGTAAAATTTATAGGAGATAATTTTTTTAAGCACGAGCCATATACGTCTATTCTTGAACAAATGGGAATAGAAGTGCTGTATGGATTGTACTATTCGCAAAACTGGAAAAGATGGCTTGAAACAAACGGGAAGTATATAGACTATGTATTTTTAAACAGACCTCACATTGCCGTTAATTACATTGATGAAGTAAAAAAATATACAAAAGCAAAAGTGTTTTATTACGGTCACGATTTGCATTTTTTACGCGAACAAAGAGAATATGAATTAAAAAAAGATGATAATATATTAAAAAACGCGCAAAGCATAAAGAAAAATGAATTTGAACTTTTGAGCAAATCTGACGTTTCATATTATCCGTCTCAGGTAGAAGTTGATGAAATAAAAAAACATAATCCTTCGATTAAAGTAAAAGCGATACCCGCATATATTTTTGAAAAACAGGAAAAAAAGGAAAGGGATATTGAGAAGACAAAAAATATAATGTTTGTAGGCGGTTTTACCCACGCTCCCAATGTAGACGGTGTTTTATGGTATGTAAATGAAATATATCCCGTATTGGAAAAGGAATTTCCTAATTTAAAAACATATATTATAGGTTCTAATCCGCCTGAAAGCATCCAAAAAATAAAAAAAAGGAATATTATCATAACAGGTTTTATTACAGACTCGCAGCTTAACGATTATTATGCAAATTGCAGACTCTCTGTAGTTCCGCTTCGTTACGGAGCCGGTATAAAAGGAAAAGTTATAGAAGCCATGTATAATCAAATACCTGTTGTTACAACATCAGTGGGAGCAGAGGGAATTACCGGAGCGGAAAATTGTTTGTTCATAAAAGATGACCCTATAGAGTTTGCAAATGAAATTATTAGAATATATAACAATAAAGATTTACTCCTTAACAACTCATGCAAAGGAGTTGATTTAATTAATAGATATTTTACAGATGAGAGCGCTTTTAAGGTGTTAAGAGAAGATTTTAAGATATAGTATAAAGGAGTAATTTTTAGATATGAATATTAGTAAAAGAGAAAATACCTTTAATTTAATTAGAAATATAATATTTTATTTAATTGTAATTATAATATCTTCAATATTTATTTATTTACCGATTAAAAATATTATTATTGGTATTTATTCTTGGCATATTAAACAACCAGAAGTTACACAAGGATTAATTCAAGTTTTTGTTTGTTTTTTAATTCTGTTATTATTAGTGCTACTCGTCAAAAACAAAAATTATTTAATATTTAGTATTATTTGTTTATTTGGATTTTATCTTCAAGCTCATCAGGTTTTATTTTCATTAATAATTGTATGGATATATTTTGAAATGATGATTCAAATAGGGAATATCTTTAATAAAATTACTTTTAGAAATAAAATAAATAAAAGTGTTAGTAAAAATATTATTAATTATTTAAGCAATTTTCTCATTGGATTTATTGTTTGGTCAGCAATAATTATATTGTTCTCTTTATTTAATATTGGTTCTGCCAATAATATAAGGGTTATTACAATTATAATATTTATTTTGTGTATAATTAGTAAGTTCATATATAAAAATGATATAATGCTCATTAATAAATTAAAAAAATCATTTATTTTGTTAAATAAAACTCAAATGATAATCTATATTGGAATTATATTATTAATTGCAATTCAATGTGTAAAAGGAAGTAAGGTAACAGAATTTGATTCATTATGGTACGGATTATTTGGAGATAGAAGATTATTTGGAGATTTATCATTTTATAACAGTTTAGGATTAACTAGATTTGTAAATTACTATCCAAAACTTTTTGAATTATTTCTAGCTCCATTTTCAGATCTTAACATTTTAAGTTTTATATTTTCGATAAATATATTATTCTATTTGTTCATTTTATTAACATGTTTTTGTATAATAAGATTATTAAAATTAGATGTTACAAAGAGTTTATTATTAATATTAATAATTGGAACTGTGCCTTGTTTGGCAAATTGGGCATCTACAGCAAAACATGATCTTTCAACTGTATTTTTCTTATATTTAGTTACTTTATTTTTAATTTTATTATTTAAAACAAAAAATATAAAGTATTTATATTTAGCAATAATAGCCTGTTTTCCATCTGTATGTTTAAAAACACATGGTATATTTTACCTATTTTCTTTGTTTATAGGTTTTATTTTTGCTTTTATTAGTTTTAAAATTAGAAGGAAAAATTTAAGGAATGATTTAAATAAGAGAAATCATATTTATTATATTTCCTTTTTAATGATTGGATTTTTTGTTACTTTTGGGATACATTTAAGAACTTATGTATTAACTGGATACCCTATGTATCCTACATTCTTGGAGATTTGGCAAAAAGTTGGTTTTTCTGGTAAATATCCTTTCGAAAACCCAAAAGTAAATGCAATGCCAGAGATTGGGAATATACCGAATATAAAATTTATATTAAATCATGTGTATTGTATGTTTTTTAATCCAAGAGGTATGAATGAATATGTAAATCATGCTAAATTTGATATAAGCTGGCCAGGAGTAGTATTCGCTTGGTTTTCAATAGTGTTATTTTTAAAAATTTGTTTTCAATTTAAAAAAACAAAAGATAAATTATTTATTCTATATAGAAATATTAGTAATTCTTTTCTTATTATACTTCCTGTAATTATTATTGGAATTATTTATGCATTATTTATGTATCAAATTGGATTTGATGGTAATTATTATATTTTTCCTGTTACTATTTCAATAATCCTTTTTGGTTTATTATTTTTTAAAACAGTATATTTCAATCATAATATTAATAATAAAAAGAAAGCTAATAATGTAATATCTATTTTTTTAATAATATTTTTATTGTTAACTCAATTTTATTATATGTTTATTAGTCATGCTTCATGGGAACCTGGAACAAAAAAATATGATTTTAATATTATAAAACCAATTTTTCTTAAAAAATCAGTTCAATTTAATAATACATATGAACATTATCAACTTCTGGATATTGAAGATTATATTTTAACAATAGAAAATAAAAATCCAAGAGTTCTTGGTATAGATGAAAATAAAATATACAATCTATTATCTTGGCGCTATGAGGCATTGGTTCAATGGGAATTGGATGGTATATTTGATAATCAAGATAATGTTATAAAATATTTGGAATGGGCAAAAATTGATTATATACTCTTGCCATTACTAGAAGTAAAAAATAGTATTTTAGAAAAAACTGCAAAATATTTAGTAAGCAACGGATATGCTTATCAATACAATTTTTCTAATTATAGATTAATATCATTAAAAGGAGATGATTTTTATAATATTAATTTAAATTTAAGAGATTCAATTGGTGGTATTTATAAAGATAATTGGATGAGTGGTAATGTAAACATTAGAATTAGAGATAAAATTTCGAATTGTTTTCAAATTAGTGGTTATTATCCTAATAATTGGCCTAAAAATAATATTACGATAAAAATAAATGATAATGAAAGAAAAAAAATTGAGCTAAAACCCGGAAGTTCTTTTGAAACTGATTTAGATTTTTTAAATAATCTTGATATGGTATATATAAATATAAAAACGGATAAATCATTTATACCTAAAGAGGAAGGATGGAATGATGATATTCGTGAATTAGCAGTATTAATTAATAAATGGTCATTAATATATAAAGATAAAAATAATTTTATTGGATTTTACGATAATCCTATGAAAGAAAGTTGGGTGGAAGGTAATGCTAAAATAATTATTGAAAATAAGAACGCTAGGAAATTTAATATGACTGGTTATCAACCAAAACAGTTTCCTAATAATACTATTACAATAAGAATTAATAATAACGAATCAACTTCTTTAGAAATGATACCAGGAAAATCATATAACATTACTCTTGATTTTGAGAATAATCTTGATATGATTTATATAGATATAAATACAGAAAAAACATTTATACCGATATTAGAGGGCTGGAATGATGATATTCGAGAACTTGGAGCATTTATTTCTTCATGGTCATTAGAATAGATATTATAATTATATTTTAAAGGAAAAAAATAATGGAAAATAATATTTCTATTGTAACTCCGGTCTATAAAGCAGAAAAAATAGTGCCAGAACTGGTTCGCCAGTTACATGAAAATTTATCTAAAATTTCTGATAATTATGAAATTATACTTGTAAACGATTCTTCACCTGACAATTCGTGGGAAGCGATTATTAGTGAATGTAGCAAAGATAAAAGAGTTAAAGGGTTAAATTTAAGCCGCAACTTTGGTCAGCATTATGCTATAACTGCAGGATTAAATTATGCAAAAGGCGAATGGGTAGTGGTAATGGATTGTGATTTGCAGGATAGACCGGATGAGATACCCAATCTTTATAATAAAACAAAGGAAGGATATGATTCTGTTTTTGCTCAAAGAATAAACAGAACAGATTCTTTTTTTAAACGTTTTTTTTCTAAGTTATTCTATATATTATTTAGTTATTTAACAGATACAGAACAAGATCCAACAATAGCCAATTTTGGTATTTATAATAGAAAAGTAATTAATGCAATTATTTCAATGAAAGATAATATAAGATATTTCCCTACAATGGTTCAATGGGTTGGATTTAATAAATACTATTTACATGTTCAGCATTCTTTTAGATATGAAGGAAAAACGACATATAATTATAGAAGTTTAATGAGATTAGCAATTAATAATATAATCGCTTTTTCAGATAAACCTTTACGCATTACAATAAAAATCGGATTTTTTATGTCATTTATTTCGATATTACTAGCTATATATAATGTAATTGCAAATATTTTAAAAATTATAACTGTACAGGGATTTACTACAACAATATTTTCTATATGGTTTGTAGGAGGACTTTTATTAGCTGTTCTTGGAATTATTGGATTATATATAGGTAAAATATTTGATAATGTAAAAAATAGACCTAATTTTATTATTAAAGATGTAATAAATGTATAATGATATCAAATATTTAGATTGGGATTCAAACTTTTTTTCATTAAAAATCGGTCAAATATTATTAAACAGTGATGAGAAATTATTAGGTTTATTAAAAAATGCGTTAGATAATAAATATGATTTAATTTATCTTATTGGAGATAACGAGTATAATATTGATAAAAAGATATTAAAAAAATATAATGGAAGTTTAGTAGATAAAAAAGTAATATTTAATAAAAAACTAAAAGATAAAAATATAAAGGAAACTTTTACGATTGAGTATTTAGAAAAAGACTTAAGACCTGAGTTAGAGCAATTAGCATATGTAGCTGGAAAGTATTCTAGATTTAAGGTAGACAAGAATTTTAATGATGTATATTTCTATAAAATGTATAAAATATGGATAGAAGAATCGATTAAACATAATATTGCAGATAAAGTATTTATTATTAATGTAGACAATGTAATTAAAGGTTTTATTACTTTAGAAATATTAGAAAAAAAAGGCGTTATAGGATTAATTGCCGTATCTTCTGATTCTCAAGAGAAAGGCTATGGGAGATCATTACTAAATATTTGTGAAAATACACTTTTTAATAATAATATTAAACACATTGAAGTAGCAACACAATTTGAAAATTATAATGCACGTAATTTTTATAAAAAATGCGGATATAAAATATATGAAATTAAAAGTGTTTATCATTTTTGGATAAAAAATCTTGTTTAATAAAATATGATAAATTTAATAAATTTTAAAACAAATTTAACTGAGAAAGATAGAATTCTCTTTAATAAAAAAATAGTGATATTTCCTAATCAACAGACGGAAATAACGCATGTTTTAATATTGAAGATGAAAGTTGGTGGTTTAAACACAGGAATTATTGTATTATTAGTCTTGCAAAAAAATATGTAAAAGATAATTTAATTTTAGATATAGGCGGCGGCAATGGCTATGTGTCAAAAGGATTGCAGGACAATGACATACAAAACTGTCTAGTTGAGCCGGGTGTACAGATCTGCCTGAATGTAAAAAAAAGAGGTTTAACAGATATTGTAAGTTCCGATTTTGAAAATCTTGATTTAGATGATAATTCTATTTCTGCAGTAGGTCTATTCGATGTTATTGAACACATAGAAGATGATTTAGCATTTTAAAAGATAATTAATAAAATATTGATTGGGGGGAGGGAAGGAGGTACACTTATATTAACTGTTCCTACTTACAAAATATTATGGAGTAATGAAGATAGCGAGGCAGGGCATTATAGAAGGTATAAAATTAAAGAAATAAAAAATAAACGGAATGAATCCTAATTTAAAATTGTTTATTCAACTTATATTTTCTCTTTTCTAATTTTACCGATATTTCTGTTTTGTACTATACCAAGTATTTTTAAGATAAAAAAGAAAAATATTAAGCAAGCCAAAAAAGAACATAGTGTTAATGAAAAGAGTATTATTAAAAAATCTTAAACATATTATTAAACTATGAAATTACAAAAATTAATTAAAATAAGACAATTCTTTTTGGAGGAAGCTATCTAATTGCAGCGATTAAAGAATCATGATACCATTTAATAAACCGTATTTAACAGGTAAAGAAGAATTGTAAATTTTGTATTATATTAATATAATACATAATATATTAATATAATACAAATGTATCAATCACTTGAATAATAATTAAATAAGTCTTATATTTTATTATATAAAGAAAACGGAGATAGTATGGCAACTAAATTAATTGTCCCTTTTTTAAATCCTGATGGATCAACAACAAATGAAGAAGGAACATTGATGGAGATAACTGAAAAAATAGAACCTGCTTCTGAATACACACTTGATGATGGTTCTAAAATAAAATTAATACAAAATATATTCAATGTTGTAAAGTTGGATAATAAAAAAGCGCCAAATGGCGATTCTATTTATTCATTTCAAGCGCAGCAATCAGTTCAGATTATACCAAAAAAGAACTAAAGAAAGGATAATATGTTAAATTATTCAATTAATTTTAATTTACAAAATGAGATTGTAAATTTTGTTAAGCAGCCGATATGTTATCATACAGTTGACGGTAAACAAACAATTACAAGTGTTTGTATATGTTATGGTGACGGTTCCGCAATGTTAGTATCTCAAAATGATCTAAAAGATTTTTATTTACATACAATTAAAAAAGAAATAGCTCCTGTTTTTAATAAAGTAATAAAAAATCTTACAAATATTAAGAATCATCTGCTTTTACAATTAGATCTTGCGTGCGAAAATATCACAGAAGAATATTTTGATAAAGAAGAATCAAATTACTTAATGGAAGCAGAGAATATTCCTTTTGAACAATTAAGAAAAGAAATTAATACTTTATTATCAATGACAAATATTCCTTTAGATTCTGAAGAAATTTCTGAGGTACTAAATTGTTCTATTAACGATGCTGAAAGAATTATTTATTATATAATTAATAATAAGGATAAATAAAATGTCTGCACATAATCCTGGAGAGTCAATTGAAGGAGAGATTATATCTGGGCATTCTCGTAAGCCGCTCAGTTATAAAAGAACAAGAATAATTAATGGAAATAGATATTTTATATATAAAGCGGAATTTAATGTTAGTGCAACCATAGTTAAAGGTATTAATCCTTATATTAGACAAGAAGATAAAATAGATGTTAATTCTATTTTTACTGTAGGAGAAAAACTCAGTTGCGATTCTGCATTAATCACAACATTTGCCAGAACTCGTAATCCTAATAAAAAAGATGTTTATGAAGATACAGGATCACATGTTTCTCATACTCATGGCGCAAATGTATGGGAATTTAAACAGCATACAAACGCAAAGGTTATTACTCCCATGCAAAGTATTATGAATGCAAAATTCAAAAGAAAAAATTTTTCTATAGCAAATATAGATTAATAATTTAATTAATCATGATCCCATTCAATAAACCGCATTTAACAGGTAAAGAAACTCAATACATTGAACAAGCTGTAAAATCAGGGAAAATTTCCGGTAATGGCATGTATACAAAAAAATGCCAGGATTTCTTTGAACAAAAATATGGTTTTTTAAAATGCCTGCTTACTACTTCATGTACAGACGCGCTTGAAATGTGTGCCATTTTGGCAGATATTAAACCGGGTGATGAAGTAATAATTCCAAGTTATACATTTGTCTCAACTGCATTAGCTTTCGTAAGACAAGGAGCAAATATAATATTTGCGGACTCATATTCTAATCATCCTAATATTGACGCAGACGGAATTGAAGCGTTAATAACAAAAAAAACTAAAGCGATTGTAGTTGTTCATTATGCCGGAATGTCATGTGATATGGGCAAAGTAATGAAATTAGCGGATAAATATAATTTGCTGGTTATAGAAGATGCCGCTCAGGCAATTGATTCATACTATAATGAAAAACCATTGGGAAGTATTGGGCATTTGGCTGCGTTTTCTTTCCATGAAACAAAAAATATAATTTCTGGCGAAGGAGGAATGTTAACAATTAATAATGAAAGATTTATTAACAGAGCAGAAATAATTTGGGAGAAAGGAACAAATCGAGCAGAGTTTTTTCGCGGAGAGGTTAATAAATACGGATGGGTTGATACAGGTTCGTCATTTTTACCATCTGAAATAATTGCTGCTTTCCTGTGGGCACAAATTGAAAATTTAGAAGATATACAAGAGAGAAGAAAATTTATTTGGAATTCATATTATCAAAATCTAAAAATATTAGAGGATAAAAAGCATTTTAATTTGCCAATAATTCCTAAGTATGCTGTGAATAATGCACATATGTTTTACTTAATATGTAATTCATTAGATGATAGAACAAAATTAATAAGCTATTTGAAAGAAAATAATATTTTAACAGTATTTCATTATATTAGTTTACATAAAAGTGAATTCTATAAAAGAAAATACAATGGATATGAGTTAAAAAATAGCAATAAATTTACCGATTGTCTAATTAGACTGCCATTATTTTATGAATTATCGAATGATGAAATTGTATATATAAATAAAAAAATAATTCAATTTTATGAATAAAACGTATATTCCATTTCTATTAATGTTATTTAATTCAATTTGTTTGAGTATAAGTCCGCTTATTTGGAAATTGATGCCTGATTATAAAATAACTTATCTATTAAGCGGTTTCCTATTATTAGGAATAGGTTCAATCGCAATGTTGCTTGCATATCGTTTTGGCGAGTTATCTGTTTTACAGCCTATAAACAGCGTAAGTTATATATTTTCTACATTGATTGCTGTATTTATTCTTAAAGAGAATATTTCATTAATAAAGATCGCCGGTATTGTACTCATAATCGGTGGTGTATTTGTAATTAGTTTCAAAAGCAAATGATAATTTATCACTTAGTAGTTATTATAATTACTTTAACTTCTGCTTTTGCAAGTTTAGCATTAAAAAAATCTACAACAAACGGAACTATAATAAGCATAGTTACTAATAAAAATTTATACATAGGCGGTTTATTATATGTAGCCGCCGCTTTTTTAAATATTTGGATATTAAAAAAACTTCCTTATTCTGTTGTGGTCCCTCTTGGCAGCATCACCTATATTTGGACAATGTTAATTGCATATTTCTTTTTAAAAGAAAAAATTGGCATTGGAAAAATTATCGGCATTTTTTTAATAATTGCAGGTGTTGTTTGCATTACGGTGTAAGAGGAAATATAAAAAAATAATATTATCCGAGGAAAAACGATTTTGGAAAATAAAACAATAGAATGGAAAGAATCATGGCGTGATGAATATATGCGGACGATTTGCGCATTTGCTAATTGTTCCGGTGGTGTGCTGGAAATTGGTCGAAATGATAATGGTGAAGTTATAGGTGTTCCAAATGTCTCCAAATTACTGGAAGACTTGCCTAATAAAATAAAAAACGCTATGGCAATTATCGCTGATGTAGAAGCAGTTGAATATGATAATAAGAAATATATCAGTGTAAGTATTGGCGCATATCCGTTTCCCATAAGTTATCATGGTGTTTATTATATTCGATCCGGCAGCACGACACAGGCATTAAGCGGAAGCGCTCTTGACGAATTTATTCTTCGCAAACATGGCAAGACATGGGATGCAGTGCCTGAACCATACGCAAAGTTTGATGACTTTGAAAAAGACGCATTCAAAGCATTTCGCAGAAAGGCAATAGGAAGCGCGCGTTTAACGGAGCAGGATTTAGAAATAACAGACGAAGTTCTTCTGGACAACCTGATGTGCACAGAGAATAATTATTTAAAAAGAGCGGCTGTTCTGCTTTTTCATCAAAATCCTGAAAAATGGATTTTTGGTTCATATATTAAAATAGGTTTATTCGCGAACGATGCCGATTTAATTTATCAGGATGAAATACATGGTCCTCTTATAACGATGGCTGATAAAGTTGAGGATTTAGTTTATTTAAAGTACTTCCGGGGAATTATAAGTTATCGGGGGATGCAGCGAATTGAAACATATCCAATACCGCGCGCAGCGTTTCGGGAAGCGGTTTTAAATGCGATTGTTCACAGGGATTATGGTACGGGGAATCCTATTCACATTCATATCTATCCTGACAGAGTATTAATCTATAATGACGGCAGACTGCCTGAAACATGGACATTGGATAATTTGTTTATTCCGCATACATCAAAACCTTGTAATCCGCTGATAGCAGGCGCTTTTTTTCGTTCAGGGCAGATTGAAGCATGGGGACGCGGAATTCAAAAAATTACCAACGCCTGCAGGGAATGGGGTAAGCCGGAGCCATTTTTTAAAGTAAGTTCGAATGAAGTAATGATAGGTTTTCATGTTGATCCAGCAAGTATTGTAGGAAGCGCTGATCATGTAAACGAGACCCAAGAGGTGTACGAAATTACCCCCCAAGCTACCCCGCAAGCTACCCCGCAAGCTACCCCGCAAGTACAAAAATTATTAAAAATTTTTAATAATGAGATGGATAGGATGGAAATACAAAATGGATTGAAATTAAGTGACAGAGAGCATGTCAGATTACATTATATTCAACCTGCTCTAAAACAAGGTTATATCGAACTTGTATTTCCCGATAATCCCAACCATCCGCAGCAGAGATACCGTTTAACTGATAAAGGACGCAATAATCCAACTTGCCTCGTCTGATATTAATTCAACAGTAAAAAACAATACAGAAAAGGGGACAGTAAAATTAACTAAAAATCAGCAGATAATAATAGAAAATATATCGAAAAATCAAAAGATAACGATAGATGAATTGACGTCAATAGTTAAAATTTCGGCAAGTAAAGTTAAAGATAATATATCAAAACTTAAAGAAAAAGGCTATTTAAAACGTATTGGTCCCGATAAAGGCGGCTATTGGAAAATAAAACAATAGAATGGAAAGAATTGCAGCGTGATTAAAAAATTAAAAATGAGCGGTACTAACAAATATGCCTGTCAATAACGAGTCAACTATATATCTCTCCATTGTTATCCCGTGTTACAATGAAGAATCTGCTGTTGAATCATTATATGCCGAGATAAAAAAAATATTTGAATCTATTAATAAACAAATTGAATTTATTTTTATTGATGACGGTTCAGTTGACAATACTTTAGAAATTTTAAAAAAGCTTGCGGATAGGGATGTTTATTCGCATTATATTTCGTTTTCGCGTAACTTTGGAAAAGAAGCGGCGATTCTTGCCGGGCTGGAAGAGGCTGGCGGCGAGTATACTGTTGTAATGGACGCGGATGGTCAGGATCCGCCGTCGCTTATACCTGAAATGCTGCAAGCGGTCGCCTGTGAAGAGTATGATTGCTCAGGATCGCGGCGAGTTAATCGAATCGGCGAGCCTGTTGTAAGATCATTTTTTTCTAAACTTTTTTATAAAATTATAAAAAAGGCTACCGATTTGGATATAGTTGACGGCGCCAGAGATTTTCGTTTAATGAATAGAAAATATAAAGACGCGCTTTTAACTTTAAAAGAAAAAAACAGGTTTTCTAAAGGCATTTTTCCATGGATTGGTTTTAAAATAAAATGGTTTGAATATGAAAATATTAAAAGAAAATCAGGCAAAACAAAATGGTCTTTCTGGAATCTTTTTAAATATTCAATGGACGGAATTATCGGATTTTCTTCAAAACCGCTTGCTGCCGCCTCCTTTTTAGGCGTTTTATTTTTTATTATTTCGATTATAATTATAGTGTTTATAATTATCAGAAAGATAGTGTGGGGAGATCCTGTAAGCGGATGGGCTTCGACTGTATGTATTATTCTATTTTGTTCGGGAGTCCAGCTTTTTACCGCCGGAATTCTAGGTCAATATATAGCAAAAATATTTACAGAAGTTAAACAGCGTCCGCATTTTATTATTAAAGATAAAAAGTAATTATTTTACAAGGAAAAAATATGATTATTACGTTAGAGAATATCTGTAAAACCTACCCGATGGGGAGCCTTGATGTGCAGGCGTTAAAAGGCATTACTCTGGATATTGAGCAGGGAGAGTTTATTTCTATCGCCGGTCCGTCAGGTTCAGGCAAGTCTACGCTGCTTAACATAATTGGATTAATCGACGGTTTTAATTCCGGCAGTTTGACAATCTGCGATCAGGAGATTAAAGAGCAGGGGCGTGAGGAACTCGCGCGTCTTCGCAGGGATTTGCTTGGTTATGTTTTCCAGTCGTTTAATCTTTTGCCTGTTTTAAATGTTTTTGAGAATGTAGAGCTTCCGCTCATTATTTCAAAGAAAGGCGGCGATAAATCAGAGAGACGCGACAGGGTAAATTATTTGCTTGAAGAAGTCGGTTTAAAAGAAAGATGGAACCATATTCCGGCGGAATTATCAGGCGGCGAGCAGCAGCGCGTTGCGATCGCGCGCGCGCTTGTAACAAAACCAATGATTGTACTTGCGGACGAGCCGAGCGCGAATCTTGATTCAAAAACAGGCGAGGTTGTTTTGGCTTTAATGAAAGAAATAAACAAGAGCGAAAAGACAACTTTTATATTTTCAACTCATGATCCTAAAATATGGAAAATGGCGGACCGGACTGTTTTTCTTCAGGATGGTTATGTAAAAATAGAGCAGGGGCAATAATGGCTTTTTTTCTGGCGCTTCGAAATATTTATAAAAACATTAAAAACAGCGCGATTATCGCGCTTCTTATCGCCGTTATCTGCTTTATTTTTTTTCTTGGAAACGCGGTTATAGAAAAATCAAATATGAGTCTGCATCAGTCTTTTAATAAAAGTTTAACAGGCGATGTTGTAATACAAAAAAAGGGTGATATTACAATGAACCTTTTTGGCGCTAATACTCCCGTTATCGATGATTTTTTTGAAATCCCCGTGCTGACCGCATTTGACGCGATTATGGAGCTTGTCAGCGCCGAGAAGGGTATTGCGGGCATTACGGCTCAAGTATCGGGAAGGTCTTTTGTTGATTTTCAGCATGTGCGCGAAACCGCGCTGCTTTGCGGAATAGACGCGCGCTCGTACTTTACGATGTTTCCCGGCATCATTCTGGAAGAGGGACGATATTTGCATAACGGCGAATATGGAGCGATGATCACATCTGAGCGGGCGAAAAGAATTAAAAGCCAAACAGGACTTCTTTTTAAACCAGGGGATTCGCTTCTTTTAACATCTGGCGGCGTGTATGGTTTTAAAATAAGAGATGTTCCTGTAGTGGGGATTTTTAGCTATGAAAATCCCGGTTTATTTATGAATGAGATTATCATTATAGACCCGCAGACTGTAAGAGTTTTAAATTCCATTCAGGTTGCTTCGTCATCTGAAATTGAATTAAGCGATGACGTTGTTTATTTATTAACAGCGGATATCAATGATATTTTAAGTATGGATATTAAAAATTCACAGACGGAACATGGGGCGGAAGGATTCTCGACAGAATATCTTCAGACATGGCTTTCTCAGTCAAAGCCGCGCTCTGATGCTGTCTCCTCAGGCGGCGGCTGGAATTTTATCATTATTAATCTTGAAAAAAATATTGACGCGGGATCGTTTATCAATTCTTTAAATATAAAATTGGAACCTTACAATGCGATTGCCGTTGACTGGCGCAGTTCCGCTGGAACGTCAACTATTTTACTGCTTTTGATTCAGGTTTTATTTAACGCCGGAATGTTCCTTGTTTGCATTGCGGGAGCCATAACCGTTATAAATATTATTTTAATTTCCGTATTCAGAAGAACAAGAGAAATCGGCACTCTAAGAGCCATTGGCGCATCCAGTTCATATATCAGCTCCCTTGTGCTTTGTGAAAATATATTTTTATCCGCAATCGCAGGATTTATTGGAATATTCGCCGGGCTGCTGTTTATAAACTGGGTAAACTCCCTTAGTTTTGTAATTCAAAACGAACTTGTTTCGTCTTTATTGGGCGGAGATATTTTAAATCTTGTATTTATTCCGCGTATCGCCCTTTTGTCATTTGTTTTGTCCGTGTTGTTAGGTGTAATTGTATCGATTTACCCGATATATGTAACTCTTAAAATCGAACCTGTGGAAGCTGTAAGGCAGGGATAATGGAAAAAATAATATTACTTATAAATCTTGGCGTAAAATATCTTCGCCGTTACAGGCGCCGTTACGCGTTTTTACTTGCGGCTCTTGTTTTTTGTTTTGCGATTGTCACATTCATAACGTCGTCAAAAGACAGCATGTATAACAATGTTTATTATTCGGCGCAATCGCATTACGCAGGAGACATTATAGCGGTTGGATATAATAACAATATTCAATTTACGCATTACATTGGAAATGAACAGGCGAGGTCAATACTGGAAGCAGTTAAAGAATCGGGAATTAATCCTGTTTTTACCGTTAAAAGGACGTATTTTAACGATACCGGAGCCGTTTACTTCAACGGCATACCGGTTATTCAAAAATATGTTATTGGCTGCGATTGGGAAAACGAAGAGCATTTGTTTTCCAAGATGAACTTTTCATCTCCTGTTACGTCTCCTTTGCACAATGACAGCATTATTATTTCTTCTCCTGTCGCGAAACATTTAAACGCGAAAGAAGGAGATATTGTCACATTGGAAGTAACGAATAACTGGGGGCAAAAAAATACGGGTCAATTTACCATCGACGGCATTGTTCAGGATACTTCCATCTTTGGTTATTTTAAAGCGTATATATCAAGGGTAACTCTAAACCGTCTTATATCTTTTAAGGATGATGATTGTTCCGTTATGGGATTTTTCTTTAACGACGCTTCCGCCGTGGAAAAAAACAGAGCAGTTTTGCAGGAAACATTAAAGAAAAAAACGTCCACAGGGCCTCTGGTTTATAACAGAGCTGAAAGAGACTGGGAGTTGTCAGAACAATGGAAATGGAACAAAACAAAAATTTTCCTTTACACATTACCCGTGTATCTATCGGAAATAGCAAGTTTAATGGACGCAATGGATCTGTTGACATATTTACTGTATGGTGTAATGCTTATAATCATTTTAGTAAGCGCCTCCGTTACATACAGGCTTATTCTTCATGAACGGACAAAGGAAATAGGAGTTATGAGGTCGATTGGATTTTTCTCAGGTGATCTAAGGCTCGTTCTTTGGACGGAAATCTTTATACTTGGAGTAATTTCAATTGCGGCAGGATTCCTGCTTTCATGTTTATTCAGCATAGCGGCTTCATTTATTTCGTTTTCGTGGTTTCCAAGTTTTGAAATATTTTTGCAAAATGGCAGGCTTACGCCGTTATTTTTATCCGGTACAGTTGTTTTAAATATTGTCTTAACAATGTTAATTCTAATTTTGGCGGCGCTAATACCGGCTATGCGGGCATCTAATAAAAATTTGCCGTCCTTATTATCGGGAGAACCATTGTGATAAAGAAAATATTTATAATTATCTTAGCATTTTCCTGTCTGTCCGGGCTTTATGCTTCAGATCAGGAATTATTGGCAAAAGTCGATTCGCTTGTAAGTTATATGGATACTGATTTTCAGGCTGAATACGTTATTGTGCAGGAAAGACCGGGTCAGCAGCGTTCTACGACTGTTACGGGAGTTTTCAGGCGAGATTCAAGGGAACAGTATGTTATAGTGATTATGGAACCTGAAATCAGCAGGGGGCAGGGATATTTAAGAGAAAAAAATACCCTGTGGTTTTATGATCCTGAAAGCCGAAGGTTCAATTCAACAAGCGCTTCGAACCGTTTTCAGAATACAAACGCGAGAAACTCGGATTTTACGCGCTCTACACTGGCGCAGGATTACAGGGTAATTAAGGGTGAGAATGCAAAGCTGGGACGTTACAATTGCAGACTCTTAACGCTGGAAGCCATAACAAACGAGGTGACATACCCAAAAATGAAAGTATGGATCAGCGAAGACAATCTTTTGCGCAAAGCCGAAGATTATAGTTTTTCCAGCCAGCTTTTACGCACGTCTGTAATACCCGATTATTACAATATCAACGGTCGTTTTGTGCCAAGGCAGATTTTATTTATTGATGAACTGTTAGGCGCAATGGTAAACGGGACTTTTATAAATGAAAGGACGCAGATAATTATCAACAGGCCTTCTTTCGCAAAAATCGCGGATTCTGTTTTTTCTCAAACCTTTCTGGAGAATATTAACAATTGAAAAAATTCTTTATATTTCAAGCGATTTTATTTTTTGCGGTTTCCTTTACCGCGGCGCAGGAAGCGGATTTAATAGATATTCCCAAAGATGATATTGATTTAATCTTTGGCGATCCGCCGACTGTCAGTGAGGAACCTGCAGAAACTAAGGAAGAACCCAAAGCGCCTGAAGCGAAGCAGCCCGCGCCTGCACAGCCAAAGCAGCCTGCTCAGCCCGCTTCGGTAATACGCGATGTCAGAAGGAGAGGTCTTGAGTTTACAGGTTCCTATTTATTCAGAGGAGCGATTAATCCCGGCTGGAATATTTACCCCTGGGATTTTGACGGCAGCGAAGAATTTTCATGGGCAATTGCGCTGAAAATGCGCGGAACAATCGGTCTTAACGCGCGTATATCAGAATCATTTCGCGTTTATAACTCTTTCAGGTTCGAGATGCCCGCAGGCACTTCATCCAGTTTGTCAACTACTATATCCACAAATCCAAACACAGGCGTAACTACGGTGACTGTAAGAGAATCGACTTATAATCCTGTTTTTTCATTTGTGGATTTTTATCTTGATTATAATTTTTACGATAAAGTTTTTCTGCGCGCCGGAAGATTTTCACAGTCATGGGGAGTTTCGCGTAACTTTGCTTTTTCAAATATACTGGCGCGCATTCCACAAACTGTTGAGGGCAGGAATTCGCGTTCCGGTCCGTCTTATATAGTTAAATTTGACATTCCTATCGGCGTCGGCGGGCTTCAGCTGCTTGCAATGACGCGGGTAAATATTGCGGGAAATATAACTCCAATTCGCGAGGATATCGGCTATGGCGGAAAATACAATCTTGCGTTTAACTGGGCGGATTTTGATCTAGGTTTTTATTGGCAGGAAGGAATGGCAGCGCGCGGTTTTTTGTCTGTTAAAACAAATCAATGGAATACTGATTTTTACAATGAATGGCTTGCCGTAATTAATACCCAATCGGATAATTCGTTTGAATACGGTTTTAATCTTGGTTTTACAAAGAGACTGTTAAAAAACAGATTTGATATAAACGGAGAGTTTTTTTATAATAACGAAGATGTAAGAAATGAATACTTTATGCAGGAAACCGAATTTAGAGTGGAAGGAACTTCCCGTCTTCCGCTTGGAGCCAATCTTGCGTTAAATTTAAATTACAGATTTGACGCTAAAATGAATCCGAGGGTATTCGCGAGGTTCCGCTATTCTGTAACAGAAGATTCCATTAATCTTGTTCCCGGTTTTAGATTTACTCCTTTTACGAATTTAAACGTCTATTTAGCGGTTCCAGTAGCTCTTGGAAGCAAAGACGGTTTTTATTATAAAGATTCTAAAAATGTCTTACAGGAAATACGTCCTTTCAGTTTTCTGTTATACGTCACGTTCTCAGGAAGCATCCGCGTCAGTCAATATTATTAAAAAAGTCCCGAAATCTTTCCCATACCATCAATATCGATCTTCTCCGCTGACGGCACAGGCGGCAATCCCGGCATAGTCATAATTTCTCCTGTGCTCACCACGACAAAACCTGCTCCTGCGGAAATCTTTACATCCCTCACCTCAAGTTTCCATCCCCTTGGCGCGCCCAGAAGCAACGCATCGTCAGAAAAACTGTACTGCGTCTTTGCCATGCAGATCGGCACTTTATCAAGCCCCATCTTTTCTATCTGATTTATTTTTTTCTGCGCGTTCTGCAGGATAACTACGCTGTCAGCCCTGTAAATTCGTTTTGCGATTGTTTCAATTTTTTCGTTTATCGATAAATTTACATCATAGGAAAATTCAAAATTATTATTCTGCTCGCATAATCGCGCAACCACCTGCGCAAGCTTTACCCCTCCTTCACTTCCCTTCGCCCAAACTTGCGAAACAGCCGCATTTACACCTAACTCTTTGCACTTCCTCTCGACAAGTTCAAGCTCCGCTTCCGTATCCTTCGGGAAAGCGTTAATCGCGACTACCGCGGGAAGTTTATAAACTTTTGTAATATTTTCCACATGCTGTAAAAGATTCGGCATTCCCCTCTCAAGCGCGTCAAGGTTTTCATTTTCCAGTTCTGATTTTTTAGCTCCTCCGTGGTATTTAAGAGCGCGCACTGTCGCCACAATAATGACGGCGGACGGCTTAAGGTTCGCAAAACGGCATTTAATATCAAGGAATTTTTCAGCTCCCAGGTCAGCGCCAAAACCGGCTTCTGTTACGACATAATCCGCGCACTTTAGAGCCATGCGCGTCGCCATAATTGAATTGCAGCCGTGCGCGATATTCGCAAAAGGTCCGCCGTGGATAAAAGCGGGAGTGCCTTCAAGAGTTTGCACAAGATTCGGTTTTAGCGCGTCTTTTAAAAGGGCCGCCATAGCTCCCTGCGCGTTAAGCTGTCCTGCCGTAACTGGTTTTTCGTCAGCTTGTTTACCGTGAGTGTATCCGATTATAATTCTTCCAAGACGTGTTTTTAAATCGTCAATATCCGATGCGAGGCAGAGTATCGCCATAATTTCCGAAGCCGCCGTTATGTCAAAACCATCTTCGCGGGGATAGCCGTTTGTTTTTCCGCCAAGACCGTTAGTCACAAAACGCAGCTGGCGATCGTTCATATCCATACATCTTCGCCAGACGATCTTGCGCGTATCAATATTTAATTCATTGCCCTGAAAAATATGGTTATCTATCATTGCCGCAAGTAAATTGTTCACAGCCGCAATCGCGTGAAAATCTCCGGTGAAATGCAGATTGATGTCTTCCATCGGAATCACCTGCGCCCATCCGCCTCCTGCGGCGCCTCCCTTCACGCCGAAAATCGGACCCAGCGAAGGCTCTCTGAGAGCAACCATCACTTTTTTTCCAATTGACGCAAGGCTGTCGGCAACACCAACTGTTGTTGTTGTTTTACCTTCGCCTGCCGGCGTGGGGTTTATAGCTGTAACAAGAATCAATTTACCGTCTTTTTTATTCTGATTGTTTAAATAAAAATGCAAATCGACCTTTGCCTTATATTTTCCGTAGTATTCTATCGATTCATCGGGGATTCCGGCTTTCTTTGCCACATCTTTGATGTGGAGAGCATGTTCAGGATACACCGCCTGCGCAATTTCGATGTCTGAGCCTGCAAATTTATTAAGGATTGACATTTTTTGATAATGTAACAAGCCCGAAAAAATGTCAAGGCGCCGCGCATATTGCGTTTTTTTTCAATAATAGTAATAATTATAATCATGATAAAGAATATTTTAGGTTTTGGATATTTGGTCTTAGCCATGATTTTTCTGCTTCCCTTTGCGTTTTTAGCTTTAATTTTATACGCGCTGGGATTTAGAAAATCGATGAGGGTAGTTGTTTACAGGTTAGCTCAGCTTTGGGCGATCTCGTTAATTCCTGTCGCCGGATGCAAAATAACGGTTACAGGCAGGGAGAAAATTCCAAAAAAAGGCGGCATTTGTTTTGTCAGCAACCACTCAGGATATTTTGATATTATAATGATGCTCGCCTATGCCGGCAGACCTTTTGGTTTTATCGCTAAAAAAGAATTTTTATACATGCCGTTTCTCAACATCTGGATTTTTATGCTTGGCGGTCATTTTATCGACCGCAAAAATGTCAGGAACGCTATCCGCACAATTAACAAAGGTATACGGCAAATTAAAGCGGGCGGCGGCATGGTTATTTTCCCGGAAGGAACCCGTTCAAAAAGCGCCGAAATTCTCCCTTTCCGCGTAGGTTCCCTAAAACTCGCAACTCAGGCGGAAGCTATCATCGTTCCTGTTGCAATCGAAGGCAGCTACAAAGTCTACGAAGAAAACAAACGCGTAGTCGGCGCCGACGTAAAAATATCTTTTTTGGATCCGATAGAAACCGCAAGCATCCCGCTAGAGGAACGCAAACAGGTTCTTAGCGACAGAGTTTACTCGATAATTAAGGAAGAGCTGGAGACGCTTCAATAACGCTTGACATTTTTTCCCAGAATTCTTACGATAAAAAGGCGCCATCCCCGGTTGTGTAATGGTAGCACGGCAGACTCTGGATCTGCTTGTGGGGGTTCAAATCCTCCCTGGGGAAGAAAAAGTCATTTTTTTAATTATTATTTAAATAGGTTTACAAATTAACATTAAAGAATAATCGGAGGATTTGAACCGGAGCGCTGCTTGTAAAATCCAAGGCGAAAGCCTTGTGCTTGCAGATGAGCCGGCGCAGGACGCGCCGGGCAGCGCGCAGGCGGCATGGAGGGAGCAAACAGGATGTTTGCGACCGGAAGGCAAATCCTCCCTGGGGAAATGAAAATAATATTTTTTATTTATTTGTAACAATTTTCTGGATATTCTGCAGTAACTGCTTATTATGCCGCGGTTATACATATTGACTAATAGTATCATATATAGTATTATGATGATGTGGCAGGAATAGCAAAGCTTGTTCAAAAGATGAAGGATCAACCTCATGGCATTTTGCTGGATGAAGCCGATAGAGTGCTGCGTCATTATGGTTATAACTGCAAACGCATTGAAAGTTCTCACCGTCAGTATATTAATGTGTCAGGCGATGTGATTACTATTGCCGGTAAAGGTCAGTTAAAAAAAGCATACATCATTGCCATTCTTGAACGTATAGGCGAGAAATAATGGAGGGACCAATGAATAATAAAAAATATCTTGAGCGTCCGTATCATATTGTGGTGCAGCATATAACAGACGAGTCAGGCTCTTATTACTTTGCTACAGTCAGAGAGTTTGACGGTTGTATGAGTCACGGTGATACCTACGCAAAAGCTTTTGAAAATGTTCAGATAGCTATGGAAGGCTGGATCGAAGCGAAAATTGAAGGCGGTTTTACAATCCCTGAGCCAATTGACGATAACCAATATAGCGGTAAATTTGTACTGCGATTACCAAAAAGTCTTCATGCGCGGCTTGTTCACGAAGCAGAGCAGGAAGGTGTTTCGCTTAATCAATATGCTCTTTACAGATTAACTAGCACAGCCTTGTACGCAAACAGAATATGAATGGGATTTTCCAATCCACGCGAATACATTGTGGAAACATTTTGCACCTTGTAATAGGTCATAATGAGGCAAAAACTTCCCAATAAAACCTTAAAATGTGCCGGAATTTCGCCGATGATCTATAGGAATAACTGTAAATTCAGGTAAATTTCGGTTATAATCGAACCGGGGAGGTTTTTTGAATGTCTGACGAGAATTTTGATGATATTAACGAAGGTGAAGCTGCGGATGCCGGCGGCGCTTCTAAAAAGAAGAGCGGCGGCCTTGGTAATTTGCTTCCTACAATTTTAAAGTTTGTGGCAATCGGTCTTGGCGCGCTTGTGTTCATTGTTACCGTTACAATTATTACTGTTAATATCATGAACAAGGGCGGCAAATCTCAAACTGTAATCGCAGACCCTTCCTCGCCGTATGTGGGCAAGAGACCGGAATATAACTTTTACGATTCAATCGGCTCCCTGCAGGTAAGGACAAGGGATGTTCCTGTCAGTTCAAATGTTACCGTAGAAATGATAATCGGATACGATCTAGGCGATCAATTGGCGGCAGCAGAGTTTACCAGCCGCCGCTTTGAGCTGCGTGATTTTGTGCGGCGCTATTTCGCCGGGAAATATGCCGCGGAACTGGTCCCTGAAAGAGAAGAAGAGCTTAAGGCTGAAATCCGCGAAGTGCTGAATACCCGTTTCCTTGACACCGCAAGGGCGAGGATTATTCTGTTTAACAGATTAGATGTTATGGAGAATTATTAATGCTAAAAACCGTTTGCGGTTTTTAGCAAGTCTCTTGTCAAGAGCGCCGGATATGTTTACTATGGAGTTATTATGACAGAAGTTCTGTCCCAGGATGAGATAGACCAGCTATTAACCGCGATAAACGCAGGTGATACCGAACCTGAAGATTTCAGACCTGCCGCTGATAGCCGGAAGATTAAAATCTATGACTTTAAACGTCCCGATAAATTTTCCAAAGAACAGATCCGCACCGTTTCGATTATGCATGAAACTTTTGCCCGCCTTACCACAACATCGCTTTCCGCGCAGCTTCGCAGTATGGTTCATGTGCACGTCGCTTCCGTAGATCAGTTAACTTACGAAGAATTTATCCGCTCCATACCAACTCCCACAACGCTTGCGATTATCAACATGGACCCTCTTAAAGGCAACGCCATTCTGGAAATAGACCCCGCCATCACCTTTTCAATTATCGATCGCCTCTTCGGCGGCACAGGCGAAGGCACTAAATCTCAGCATGAATTGACGGATATCGAACAGTCGGTAATGGAAGGTATCATCGTCAGAATCCTTGGAAATATGCGCGAAGCGTGGACAACGGTTATCGACCTTCGCCCGCGCTTGGGACAGATCGACACTAATCCGCAGTTTGCGCAAATTGTTCCCCCGACGGAAATGGTCGTTCTTGTAACTCTGGAAACTAAAGTAGGCGATGTGGAAGGCATGATGAACTTCTGTATCCCGTACTTAACGATAGAGCCGATCATCGGCAAATTGTCGGCGCAGTTCTGGTATTCATCGGTGCGCAGAAATGCGACGACAGAAAACCTCAATGTTCTAAAGGATAAGCTCTCAACAGTCGATGTTAATGTAACGGCCGAAATTGGCAAGATCAATGTCCCTGTCCGGGATGTTCTTGCCTTGCAGATTGGGGATGTAATACGGCTTTATAATACCCGCCTTGGCGATCCCTATTCACTGAACATCGGCTCACGCAGGAAGTTTTTGTGCCGCCCCGGAATTATCGGGAAGAAAATAGCGGTGCAAATAACTCAAAAGATTGACGAGCTAGGTCATGAAGAGTTTGAAGAGCTCGTATCTGAAGGAGACGAATTATGATACTTCAGTATCATAAGGTACTTCGTATCTTTTTCGATTTTAATAAGGAGAGGTTATTATGATGAGCGACGGCGCCCTTTCACAGGATGAGATAGATGCTTTATTATCTGGTGTAGATTCATCATCAGGCGGCGGCGCTCCTGCCGCGACAATGACAGCTCCGGCGGGCGGCGGCGCGAATTTTAATAAAGGCGCTCTTGAGCAATTTTTTGCTTCCACTACAAACGCGCTTTCGGCAAACCTAGCCGCGTTAACCGGCGCTGCCGTAACTCTAGCCGGGCCTGAAGTTGAGTCAAATAACCGCGACGGTTTTATGGCGGCTCTTCCGAGCATGGTCACAGTCATTCAGGCAAATTATACATCCGGTTTCCCCGGCGAACATCTTTTTATTGTTCCTGAAGAAACGGCAAAAGCGATTGCCAGCCTCATGACCAAAGAAGAGGATATCCAATTAGATGATATGGCGATGTCTGTTATCGGCGAAGTGGTTTCGCAGATGGTGGGCACTCAGATTACGGCAATGACCGACAAGACCGGTAATAAATCGATAGCCGCGGCGTCTCCGACGGCTGCGAATATGCCTAAAGCGACTGCCGCTCTTCCGGCGGGCGATTTCGCCGTTATGAGCTACAGTCTTGATCTTGGCGACGGTCCCGGACATCAGATGTGGGAAATTCTCGGCGCGTCCCCTGCCGCGGATATTTCAAGCAGTTTAAGCGGCGGCGGAGGCAAAGCGGCTCCCGCGGCGGCTGGGAACATGGGGATGCAAGGTATGCAGCAGGGCATGGGAATGCAGGGTATGCAGATGCCGGGCATGGGTATGCAAGGTATGGGCATGGGAATGCAAGGTATGGGAGGCATGGGTATGGATATGAGCCAAATGGGGGGGATGATGGGAGGAATGATGGGA
>Ga0209755_10001461_pt1 | contig 36590 bp, 27 predicted proteins | sample TergutCo191P1_FD_187301 | JGI IMG/M metagenome (GOLD analysis project Ga0209755, IMG submission 187301) | Cornitermes sp. P1 segment gut microbial communities from Petit-Saut dam, French Guiana - Co191P1 (SPAdes) (version 2) | ecosystem: Host-associated > Arthropoda: Insects > Digestive system... | reverse complement strand
GCCACCTGTCTATGCCCCAGCCGCGGCTTACTTTGTAATCAAACTTGGCGTTATGCGCGGCGATTGTCATTTCGCTGTCTGCAAAAAGAGGCGAGAGAATCGCGCGTACTTTTTCAGGATCAAGGTGTGATGAATCTGCACCCTCTGTTCCAACGCTGTGGGGAGCGACAGGAATATAAAAAGCTTCCTTCGGCTTTAGAGCCATTGAGATTCCGATAGGGCGCGAGTTCCATGCGTCAAGCGAATCGGTTTCAAAATCCAGCGCTAAAAGCTTTTGTTTTTTTGCCTGCTCAATTATAGTTTTTAATTCTTCCATATTAAGGATTGTTTTATAAACACCGTCGCCGAAGAGAGAGCTGTCTGCCGTGCCGAAAACATGAGTTTTTAAGGCTGCCGTTTGTTCAGCGGCATCGTTAGATACATCGCTAGATGCATCGTTCTTTTGTTCATCTGTTTGTTTAGAAACCGCAGATTCTGTTCGTGCAATTTGAGGTGAAGAATTTGGATCCAATTGCTTGGCGATCTGGCGGATGCCTTCGCGCATAAGAATATTTGCGCCTGCGCTGCGGTTAAGGTTTTCAATCGACAGATCGTCAATCCCCGTGATTGGCAGTTCAACATCGCTTCGAAGGCGAATTAACGACTGCGAAAAATATGCGCTCTCCTTGCCTTCGGCGAGTTTTCTTCCGGTAGAACCTTCGACTGCGGCGATGTTTTTGTATATCTCATCAATTGAACCGTAACGTGCCATCAGTTTAATCGCGGTTTTTTCACCGATCCCTCTAACACCCGGTATATTGTCAGAGTTGTCCCCAATTAGGGAAAGTAAATCTAAAACTTTTAACGGTTCAACGCCCCATTCGATTTTTACTTCATCATGACCGACAAGATTCCATATAGGACCGCTTCCCGTGCCTGTTTCAGACCCGTCTTTTCTGTTAATTTTCGCAGGGCGCAGTTCAAAAGTGCCGTCCCCGACAAGCTGCAGCAGGTCTTTGTCGGAAGAAAGAATATAGCACTGGCGTTTTTCACTTTTGCATTTTTCGGCAAGAGTTGCAATGATGTCATCCGCTTCAAAGCCGTTTGCTTTCAAGCACGGAACGCCGAGCATGTTTAAAAATTCTTCTACAAGCGGAACCTGCTCATGAAGATCATCCGGCGTTTTTTGCCTGTTTGCCTTGTATTCGCTGTACATCTTGTGCCTGAAAGTCGGCGTTCTTGAATCAAAAATAGCCGCAAGGCATTGAGGTCTTTCCAGTTTTTCTTTCAATTGACCTTCGCTGTTTGCAATAGGAGCGCCGTCATCAATTAATGAAACAACAGTCCGCGCAAAACCATGCAGGGCTGATATGTTTTTTCCTGAGTTGTTGCGCAATGGCCGGGTTAAAAAAGCAAAATATGATCGGTAAATAAGACCGTAGGCATCGATTAAATAAAGGGGCGCGTTTTTCATATACTTCATTTTACCGGTATTTGATGCCTTTTCAAGACCTTCAATATATGTGATAATTGAATTATGAGTGATAATTCCGGCGATAAAAAAGACAATCAAAACGATCCCATGTTTCCCTTCGGACCTAATGGACCCAAAATGCCCGACTTTAAAGGTTTCGGCGGATGGAAATTTCTTCTTCTTTATGTAGCCATTCTTTTTGTAGGGATAAGTCTTTTTCATTATGTGTTTTTAAACAGATTAAATCCGGCAATAGAATTTTCTGAATTTAAAGCGCGTATTGCTTCCGGCGAAATCAGGCGCGTTGAATTAACGGAGTCCTACTTTACAGGTTTTACAAACCCGAATAAAAGAGCCGTTTCCAGATCGAATCCATCTTATCAAACAAGCCAGCAAGAAAGAGTGTATCGGACTGTATCAATCTGGGATGAAAACTTTTTAAAATTTCTTGATGATAACAATGTTATTTACGGCGCTGTCTCCCGCGAGGGAAACGCCGTTATCGGTTTTCTTTTAACATGGGTATTGCCAATCGCCTTTTTAATTATTATATGGCGTGTGATTAAACGCATAGGCAATATGGGAAGTAATGTTCTTTCTGTCGGGCAGAACCGCGCGGTTATTGTCGCAGAGGGTGATATTACCACGCGCTTTCAGGATGTTGCCGGTGTTGATGAAGCAAAGGAAGAACTTGTTGAAGTTGTAGATTTTTTAAAGAGTCCCGAAAAATACAAAGAAATCGGCGGCAAGATTCCCAAGGGCGTGCTGCTTGTCGGTCCTCCGGGAACAGGCAAGACATTGCTTGCCCGCGCGGTTGCAGGCGAAGCAGGCGTTTCATTCTTCCGCATGAGCGGCGCGGACTTTGTAGAAATGTTTGTCGGCGTAGGAGCTGCGCGCGTCCGCGATTTATTCAAACAGGCAAGAGCCAAAGCGCCCTGTATTATTTTCATTGATGAGCTGGACGCAATCGGTAAAAGCAGAATTAACAACATTGCCGGCGGCAACGACGAGCGCGAACAGACGCTCAATCAGCTTCTTGTAGAAATGGACGGCTTCGACGGTACAGTCGGGCTTATTATCCTTGCTGCAACAAACAGACCGGATGTATTAGACCCTGCGCTCCTGCGCCCCGGCAGATTCGACCGCCAGGTGCTTGTGGATAGACCTGATCTTAAAGGAAGAGAAGCAATTTTAAAAATACATTCCAAGCCTGTAAGACTTGATCCTGTTGTGGATTTGGAAAAAGTTGCGCGCGTAACGTCCGGTTTTTCCGGGGCGGATTTAGCGAACATTGTAAACGAAGCCGCACTTCTTGCCGTAAGAGCAGGGCGCAAAATGGTAACACAGCGCGATTTTGATGAAGCAATAGAAAAAACCATTGCAGGTCTCCAGAAAAAAACAAGAGTGCTTAAGGATAAAGAAAGAAGGCTTACAGCTTACCATGAAGCCGGGCACGCAATGATAGCCGCCTATACGCCTAATGCAGATCCTGTTCAAAAAATTTCGATAATTCCCCGCGGTTTCGCGCTTGGGTACACGCTGCAGCTTCCATTGGAAGACCGCTATACGGTGACACAGTCCGATCTTTTAGGAAGGATAGATATACTTCTTGGCGGGCGCATAGCCGAAGAAATGATCTCCGGCGAATATTCCACAGGAGCGGCAAGCGATTTAACAAAGGCAACCGATATCGCCCGCAAGATGATTACCGATTACGGTATGAGCGACAGGTTCCGCAATGTTGCGCTTACGTCGCGTGGTATGGGTATGGCAGGGCAGGAGCAGCGTGAACCAAGCTTCCAGCGCGAATACGCCGAAACCACACAGCAGTATGTAGATGAAGAAATTGCCAGAGTAATAGAAACCGAGTATGCCAAAGCAAAGCAAATCCTGAATGACAAACGCGATGTGTTGGATAATGTCGCAGCCGCGCTTTTGGAAAAAGAAACCCTGGACGAGAAAGAATTTAAAGCGCTGATAGGCACTGGCGTGTTAATAGAAGCTTAAGTTAGTTGAATCCATTGTAAATAAAAATCTCAGGTCTGTACTCAAAATGCATTGTGTCAAATAATGGCCACTTGCCGCCCCAGACAAAACCGTAGGCTTCAAAAGCAGCGATTACAGTTTCCGGCGGATGGTATCTTTCATTATATGAAACATTCCACCAGTCTTCCCTGTACTGCGAAGTCCAAAGCCAGTAGGTTTGCTTGCCTCTCAGATTCTTGGGAAGTAAATCTACGGCAAGACCATAAGAGTGATACGATCTCGCCTGGGTGTCGGCTATATTGCGCCAGCCGTAACCTTCAAGATTACCGATATTATTTATCCATGTTTGCAATTCAGTATCTGCTTTTGCGGCAGTCTGAATACGTGTTTCAACAAGAGAAAGTTTTTCTTGAATTCCTTTGTGAATCTTTGTTGTTTTTCCTAAAAATGTGATTCTTACAAGGTTGTTTTCTGTTTGGACACGGGTAGAGGATTGCCATAAATCGTCAATAAAAAAATTTGAACGTCTTGTTTGATTTTGACTTCTCGATCTTGTCCAACTGCTGTACCGCGTTGTTTCTTCTTCGGTGGGTTTTTCCCATTCAGGTAGATTCTTGGGATAGCCGTAAAATTGCTGAGGTCTGTAGCTCTCCGAATTTTCAAGCTGGTCTTCCGGGAGCAATCGTCCGCCCGCATAGTAATACCATTTGCCGCGCATTAATACCGCCCAATCATCATTGCGGAATTCAGCTTTTTCTATTGCATCAGGATAGGCAAGAACCAGAGTTTTCATTGTTTTTTCTGCTCTTGTCGGTTCCTTCACCTCAATAATTGGTTCTATATGTGTTTCATTTTCCTGTATTGCTTTTTTACTTCCGCAGGAGCAGAGATTCCCGATCAGAAAAATTAAAATAACCGCAATTGATTTTTTTCGCATTATATTCCTATTTGTGCCTATTAATAACCTGTTAAGTATAATATAATATCGAATTATGGGGAACATACTTCAGCATGGGATTGGGATGTACAAGCAAACCATGAATCAACCGCCTGATGGTCAGGTTGTAAAGCAAAGAAATGAAATACCGCAGTATCCTAAAGAAGCGGCTTTCTACAAAGAAACAAGACAACGTAAAACCCCATATGATATTCCTGTTCAGAGACTTGAAAGAAACGAAACACAAGACTCCAAGCACCGCAGAGTAGCAAAGTTTCTCATATTGATAGGCAGTGAACAGGCATCTGAAATCCTGGCAGAGCTCGATCCTGAACAGGTAGAAGAAATCTCCAAAGAAATATCATCTATTACATACATTAAACCGGAAGAAAAAGACGAAATCCTTTCTGAGTTTCATACTTTATTTTCCAAACTGTTTACTTATTCAGGTTCTCTGCGCGGAGGTGTCGAAGCGGCGCGAAGAATTCTTTATGCCGCCAAGGGTCCGGAAAAAGGCGAGGAGCTTCTTAACAAAGCTGTTCCGGAATCGAAAGAGAATCTTTTTAGTTTTCTTGAAGAGTTTTCCAAAGAGCAGCTTGCCATGCTTCTAAAGGATGAAAGCGCTCAAACATCCGCGCTTATTTTAAGCAGAATGCCGGCGCAGCTTACCGCCGATGTTTTAACAAAGCTGCCGCCCGGACGCAAGGCGGAAGTTCTTTTGCGTATCGCTAAACAAAAAGAAATTGCACCCGAAGTGCTTGAACAAGTCTCCTTCGCGCTGAAGGAAAAGGTAAGGCATATTGCAGGCAGTTCAAAAGATATTGAGATTGACGGAATACAAAGACTCGCCGCGATTTTAAAAAACGGCGATTATGCTTTCGGCGACAGACTGCTTAACGAGCTTGAAGAAGATAGTCCTGAAATCGGACAGAACCTAAAAGAAAAGCTCTATACCCTGGATGATGTTGTCGCCGCTGCGGATCGTCCCATTCAGGAAAAATTAAAAACAATGTCAGAACATGATATAGCAATTTTATTAAAGGGCAGGAAGCAGGACTTCAGCGAAAAAATTCTTTCCAATGTTTCTGCCGGACGAAGACAGGTCATCCGGGAAGAGAGCGAATATTTAGGCGCTGTTCATAAACGCGACTGCGATGTTGTTGCGAGAGATTTTCTTGCGTGGTTCAGACTGGCGCGTGAAAACGGAGAAATTCTGCTTATTACTGATGAGGATGTGATTGTATGAGCAAAACAAGTTTGGAAAAAGGACAAACGCTTAACAGCGGTTTTAAAATTCTGGATATAGTCGATCTGGAAGAGCTAAAGGCTCAGGGTATCTGGGCTAAACATGAAAAAACCGGAGCGGAAGTATTCCATATATTAAATGACGATATTGAAAATCTTTTTTCGTTTGCCTTTGCAACTTTTCCGAATGACAATACAGGCGTTGCCCACATATTGGAACATTCTGTTTTATGCGGTTCGCAGCGTTATCCTTTAAAGGATGCGTTTATTGTTCTTGCGCAGGGCAGCCTTCAGACATTTTTAAACGCGATAACCTTTCCCGACAAAACGGTGTACCCTGCAAGCTCAACAAACGAGCATGATTATTTTAACTTGATGTCCGTATACGGCGATGCGGTGTTTCGTCCCTTGATCCCCGAGTGGACTTTTATGCAGGAAGGACACAGACTCGAGTTTCAGGACGGGAAGCTTGCCGTTACCGGCATTGTCTATAACGAAATGAAGGGTGCATATTCATCACTTGATACTTATGCAGGGCATTGGTCGGTAAAGGCAATCATGCCGAATACTCCCTATGATTTTGAATCAGGCGGCGACCCGGAAGCAATTCCTCAGTTAACTTATGAAGGTTTAAAAGAATTTCATCGCAGCCGCTATTCGCCGGCGAACTGCCGTATTTTTCTCGCCGGAAATATTCCTACAGAGAAACAGCTTGATTTTTTAAACGATGAATTCTTCAGCAAGATTCCCGGCGGCAAGGCATGTGAACCAATTGTAAAAACACAGCGGTGGAAGGAGCCAAGAAAATTTAATGTGCCTTGTCCCGCAGGAAACGAAAAAAAATCGACGATTTTTATTTCTTGGCTTTGCTCTGATGTAGCCGATGTATATGAAAATATTGCTCTTGCCGCGCTCACAGAAATTCTTTTTGGGCATGACGGCTCGCCTTTAACAAGAGCGCTTGTAGAATCAGGCATAGGCGAAGACATCACTCCCGTATCGGGACTGGAAGGCGAGATACGCGAAATATTATTTGTCGCAGGGCTAAAAAGCATAGAAGGGGACGCACAGCAAAAGAGCAAAGAAGTCGAGGAACTAATAATGGGAGTGTTCCGAAAGCTTGTAAGCGAAGGTATCCCAACCGATGAAATTGAAGCTGCACTTTTATCGCTTGAATTTTCACAACGTGAGATACGGCGTTCAGGAGGACCTTTTTCGCTTGTGTGGATGCGCCGTTCAATGCGCGCCTGGCTTCACGGCTGCAAGCCCTGGGAAAGTCTTTTGATATCTCCCTCGATTGCAAAACTGAAAGAGAATATAGCAAATGACAAAAGGTATTTTGAAAAACTCATTCAAAAATATTTACTGGATAACCCTCACCGCGCGCTTGTCGTTCTGGAACCCACGGATGGCTTTTTGCAGCAGCAGGAAGAGAAGCTTTCCCGTAAACTTGCAGATATCGAGAAGAGCTTGGACGAAAACGGACGTAAGCAAATTATTGATAAATCGATTGCTCTGGAAAAAACCCAGAGCGAAGCTGACAGCCCGGAAGCGCTCGCGTCAATTCCTCATCTTGCGCGAAGCGACTTGTCTTCCAGAATCGATTGCATAAACCGCCGTCATGAAGATCTTCGCGGAGTTCCGGCTCTCTGCCACGAGCTTTATACAAACGGTATAACGTATATCGATTTATCATTCCCTGTCGATATTTTTTCTGTCGATGAAGAATACCCATGGCTTCAGTTTTTTTCCAGAGTGATTATTTCTGTAGGGCTGCCCGGAATGGACTACGGCGAAGTGTCGAGTTTGATGGCTCGAACCGCAGGCGGTTTTCTGGCGATACTGCATACTGGATCTGCGGTAAAAGGAACAAACCCGTATTTAAAAACTGCTTCCGGTAATTTTGATCTTGCCGGGCGCGACTGGATTTTATTTCGCATAAAGTGTCTGGATGATAAAATTGCAGCCTCTCTTGATTTGGCTCTCCGTTTTATTAACGAAGCGGATTTTTCGGACAGCCGCAGAATAAACGATCTCGTTCTTGAAATGAAAAATGAAGTTGACTCCAGCCTTGCGCCGATGGGACACATGTATTCATCAAGCAGGGCAGGACGCTTTAATTCCCGGTCTAAAGTTATAGAAGAAAAATGGGCGGGGATTTCACAGATTGAATTTGTACACAAGCTTGCAAAGATGGAAACAGGCGAAATTATTAAAAAACTTTACAGCATTCAGGAAAAAATAAAAAGCACAGGGCTTATTGTTAATTTAACAGGCGGCTCAGGCGGTCTTAAAACAGCTGCTTCGCAGATAGCAGAAAAATTCTCAGTCTTCGGACCGCCTATACCGCGCCTCTTGAGTGATTGCGCACACGGCAAACAAGGCGCAAAAAGCGGTGAAGTGTCCCGCGCCGGCGCTGAAGTTTTTGCGTCAAGTTCATTACAGGTTGGCTTTGCGGCAATGGCTTTAAACTCTGCGCCTTTTGACACTGCCGAGCAAATTGGAGAAATGGTCTTAACTCACCAGATGAGCACCGGCGCGCTTTGGGAAGATGTCCGCATGAAGGGCGGCGCATACGGCGCTTTTGTAAACAGCGATTGCCTGGAAAATTGCATGTCCTTTGCCACTTACCGCGATCCAAATCCGCTGCGTTCTCTGGAAATTTTCTCGCAGCTTCTGACAAACGAATCTGTTAATTACCTGCAGGAAAAATCCATAATCGGCTGTTATTCCAAGGAGACACGTCCGCGTACCGCAGCGGAAGACGGACTTGTCGATTTTTACAGATTTTTATACGGCATCGAAGACAATTACCGTAAAAACAAGCTCGAAAGACTTATCTCGGTTTCAGAGAATGATATAACAAGCGCCTTTAAGGCATTAGCTTTAAAGCAAAAATCCGGACCTGTAATTATCGCAGGCGATAAAAAGGCAGAAGAAGCAGCCAAGGCGCTTGGAGCAGACGTTAAAAAATTACCGATGTAACCTAGCTTTTCTTTAACGATTCTTTAAAGATTTTATCTGCATCCGGTTTATCGTCCACTCCAAAAACAGGTATTATTCCTTCGTTCTTGACGCTTCTGAATAACGGTCCAGACCTATTGGTATAAGCCCAGCTGTTTTCATTGTTCACAATATAATCCAGCAAGGTTACCGCTGACAAGGAAAAGAAGATTAATGTAGCATTCATTCTTTTTTCAGGCGGAAGCATCATGTCCAGGCGTTTTGACACAGGGTTTGGAACCTGAAAATTATATGCTTCCCACGGATTATTTATGCCGTTGCATAATGCCTTGGCTGCTTTTCCTCCTGCGCGGTTGCCCTGCTCAATACCCATAGCCACAGCGGTAAGATATTTTCTTAGTTTTCTTATTTCGCTGTAGATGGAAATAACATCACTTTTAGAGAAAGGAGGAGGACCGATAGATTCAAATTTATAATAAGGCAGGAAATAAAGTCTTTTTAACCAATGGAGTTCATTCATGTTTTTTCTAGCGTAGGGTGATATTCTGGACTCTTCCGAATTTTCCAGTATGCGGCAATATTCTGACAAACGCGGAAGATAATTTCTTGAGAAGCTGTCTTCCATAAGCCTTCGCCAGTTATTTAATGTGTCTACAAGCTCTTCGCTTACTTTTACCGGTTTTCCGTCTGAACCTGTAATAGTTCCGAAGTTCACATAACGCAGTCCGATAAAGAGATCTTCAAGTATGTGCAGCAGTATTGCAACTTGCTGAATTGCGTCTGTAGGAGAGATTAGTTCATAGCCCTGCCTCAGCGTGTATACATTTGAAAAATACGGATACAGATCCGGGAACTCTTCAAGTTTTTCCCAGCCTGCTTTGGGAAAGAGAACGCTCAAGGCGGTTCGTCCCTGTTCAAGCGCTCTTTGTTCGGCTCTGGCAGAATCTTCCATTGCCTTTCTTTCAATTACTTTTGGATCATTCGGGTCTTCTTCTTTATTGCCGCCTTCAGAGCTCTGTTCTTTGATTTCTTCTGCTTCTTCTTCATCGTCTTCTGTGTCATCTTCACTCATGTTTTTCTGCAAGGATTCAACATCGATACTTTCTATCTGCTGAGGGCTTAAATCTGAAGCGTTTAACTGTTCGGCTTCTGTAATGTTAAGAAAAGCCATATAACGTCTCTGTCTTTCTACAAAGAAGCGTTCATAAATTATAAATTTATCGGAAATCAATTTCATAAGCAGCGGATATAGTCCGTGATGAACATTTTTTCGCACGTCTGCAATAGAAGCTATAATGTTTCGGATAACATCCTGATATTTTTCTTTTGCATCCATCGGGCTTTCGATATAAAGAATTTTATATACCAGCTTAAATGCGGACTTTATATTCTCAATGCTTAAATCTTCAAGAATAAAAATGGGTTTGTATATGCTGCGCAGCGCTTCTGAAAAATCGGTTACTTTAACCGACCGCGGATGCGCCTGCAATCCGGCAATTTGCTTGGCAAGGGTTTCTATATCCCAGCTTCGCAGTATATCTATTATTTTATAAACAAACGGAGATGTTCTTTTTAACTGATGACCGCGTTTTTTATTGGTTTTAGGAAAAAGACTTCTTGTTGCGTTAACCAGTCTTTCAATTTTATTAAAATATTCGTTTACGCGAACTGTTACAAAGCGCGGGTTTACATAATCTACAGGTTCTCTGAAGAATGAAAAAATTGAAGTTAATACCTGCAAAGAATTTTTAATCTCAAACATCGACTGACCGGAACATTGATCAATTTTAACTCTCTCGCTGTACGATAATCTTGCAGGAACAGACGGGTCGTCTCCGGGATACGGTCCCGAAGAACGCTTGCCCTTGGGTTTTTCTCCGGTTAATAATAATTCATCTTCATCCGGTGCAAGAAGGTCTATCCTGCGGCGTTTGCTCTTGGGTGCGTCAGCATCGCGTTTGGCTTTTGCCTTGGCAACTTCATCTTCATGGCTGCGTTCGTAACCTACTTCGCCGCCGAGAAGCGCCATCATCCTTTTTGCTTCTGAGTCGTCTTTTACTCCAAGTTTTTCCCTTACGCGGCTCAGTTCGCCAGGCGCGTAAACCGCGTTATTTTTCTTTGCCATAATCACACCCGTAAATAAAGTTTTTCTCCCAATCCAAAAAGATTTTTAATCTGTATCTTTTCACCTTCAGAATTAACCAGTACTCCATTATAATACCCTAAAGGAGCAAAAAAATCGGCTCTTGTAAGAAGAATTTTTATCCCGCTTCTGCCCAGGTATTTTGGGGTAAAAGTCAAATCGACCATTCCCTCAACATCTTGAATTACCCATTGCTCATCGGGGCCATTCGGCATGGTTATAAGTACAGGCGGCAATAAAGTCAGCTTTCCGTTGACCCAGAGCGCGTTTTCATTGTTTTTATTTGTTTCCCTGGTTTGATTTTCGGCAATATGGAAGCCAAAACGCCTGTTTTCATCGTCAAAACCGATAGCGCTGCAAATTTTTGTATTCATTCTGTACGGGAAATATCCCTTATAATCGCAGAATAAGCCGGAGCAAGTGTCCTGTTTCATGGTAATATGCTTCCCTGCAAATACCATATCCCCCCTCACCGGGGTGTGCGCTTTAAAAGCATACATTGTGCGTCTTTTCGTAAAACCCAGCGAGACAGCCATCGGAATTACATCCTGCCTGCTTACATTATAAGCAAGATGAACAGTCAGCGAAGGGCGTTTGCGCGTTGCTTCTATATTGATATCAAGCTTTATCGTATCGGCATCCAGCCAGCTATGAATTCGGAAAAAGAACCGCGACGAGTGGCTGTCCACCGAAGAATTCGCAAGGCTGAGAGGAAGCTGCCAGCCGGTTCCCGGCTTTATCTTTCTAAAAACGAATTTTTGCTCGTTTTCCTTGTCGTACAGTATAACCTGTGCCATTTTATACATTTTTACATTGCAAAAGAGCGCTTCCAGAACATAGTAGTCATTATAAGCGCTGAAAGACTGCCATTCCTTGATTCGCAGATCTCTTATCCAGCGCGGTAAGGGAAAACGGTAGGGTTTCCTTATTTCCTGTAAATCCACCTTTTCAAAAGCCCTGTCCCATGTCCCAACCACAGGATTTCCGTCTTCAATGGGCGAGGCAATCTGAGGCAGTATCTCCCTAGCGTACATATATAGTAAATACTAGCATACTTCGGCTTGTTTTGCAAAAAAGACTTGACTTTATAATTGGTCGAGAAAAGAGCCTCACACAAAGGCACAAAGGATATAATTTCAATATTTAATATTTAACTGTTTAAGCGAAAGCTTGTAAAGTAAAAGTAAAAATACCCAATGGTGAATAGATTGAGACAGGGTGTGTAAAATTTGGTGCTATAATTGGTGATTATGTACATAAGGACATTATTTTGATGACGCCTCAAGATTTTTAACTAAAACATCAAGACATGGGAAATATTCATTTTCGTTTTTAATAATCCCTTTAGAGATTGCGTCTTTTAATAAATCCTCATCAGTTTGTTTAAATAATGTTTCATATACATCTTGGTTATTTTGTTTAAGAAGATTAATATAAGGTTTACCAATTTCTGAGTATAATTTTGAACCTTTTGATATTATTTCATTATTTATTGGAAATATTTTTTTTATTAATAAATCGTTTTTTAATATATTTCTTATATTTATAAATTCTTGATCGTTAAATATCTTATATTTATCTTTTTTATATTTGTTTATAAAAGTCATTGAGTATTCAAATGATATATTATTAAATTCATTTATAAAAGAATTAATATCCTTATTGAATAATTCTCTCATTTTAGTAATATTACGAGATAGTAATTCTTCATTATTAAATCCCAATATAAGTAAAATGTTTTCAGTTATTTCTATATTTAAAAAAGTTAAGGCAAAAAGAGAATCTTCTATGAAACCAGCAACAGAGTCAATTAATAATACAATTCTAGATTCTTTTGAACCAAGTATATCTTTTTTATAAAATGCTTCAAAGTCTTTATAATAAGTATCGTCTATAATTGTATTAAATATTGACATATAGTTCCGCATAGTATCTGCTTGTGAGAATCCAATTGCTTTTTCAAGATTATGAGAGAAAGGCAATCTGTTAATATCATGATATAAACCTAAAAAAGCGCATTTTTTCACATCCAGATCTTCTAAATCTTTAATATACCATTCTAATAACCTTACAACTCTCTTTACATGATCGTATCTATTAAAAATAATTACCCTATTATCAATACCCAGGATACTTATAAAACCAGTTATTCCTTTCAATCTTTCTAATTGTTTTGTTAAAATAGGATATTCATGTTTTATCTGATCGAAAATATTATTATCAACTTGAGAATATTTTGTTTTAAAATATATTTGATTGCTGCTCGGCCATACTAAAGTTAATTGAACTGAATCAGAATAAACTGGCTTGCCGATAATATGTGTTAAATAATTAATTTTTTCCTGAGTTATTAAAGTTTTAATTTTTATACAATCTTCCTTAAATATATAATTATTTGGTTTTACTTTTTCATCAAGGAAAGAAATGTAGTCATCCATGCTCCAATTATGTTTAAATGAATCACACCTATCTTTTTGCTCTTGTATGCATCTATTGCAAAAATCTTCTCGCCACATACTGCCGCAAAAATCTGCCTTTTTTTGAATATAACTTAATGCACAAGAAGTATGTTGGAAAACAGGATAGAAGTATTTATTAGCTATTTCCTGGATTTCTTTATAAGATGGTTCTAATATATTTTTTATTTTTCCATTTTTTATATCTTCATCATTTATATGGGAAGATAAATAATTATATAATTTTTGGTTATTATACTTAATATAATTATAGATATCCTCGTTTATTACTAATCCGATACATATAGAACAATCAAAAGTTTCTTTTATTTTAATGAAAATATCTTCAATACTTAATTTTGCTAATTTTATTATTGGTCTCCAATAATGTACGATGTGAATATTTTTAATTCCTTCATTTTTAATTTTCTCTTTTACTTTCTTTGCTGAATCAAGACGTATCTCATATGAGGGAACATTGGGTTCATATTCATTTGATAGAAATGAAATGCTAAATAAAATAATTACGTCAAATGAAAGTTTTTTTAAAATATCAATTATATTTAAATCTATTTCTCTTTTAGTTATAAATACTATAGGTCTTGTATTTTGCCTTTTTTTTAATAATCGTATAATATATTTTAAATATGGTTCGTTTTTATTAGAAAACATATCTGTATTATTTCCAATAGAAATTGGAACTGTTCCAATATATTTTCTTTTTGAATCATTGGAATACATATATTTATTGTTAATTAATTCTCTATCATAAGTATTTTTAAGATATATAGATTTTTTTTCATTTGGCTGATTTCTGAATTGTGGAGTTGTATTTTTCCATCCAAAAGGTGCTAAAAAACAATAGGCACAATTACCATCACATCCTATTATCGGATCAAATGCATACCATGAATCATGTAAATGGGTAATTTGATTATAAAACAAGTGAGGTTGGAACTCGTTAAAATCACTTATATACTTTTTTGTATTTTGGTTGTATTCAATTAGTGCTATTGACGTGGACCAAAGAAGGTAGAAATGTTCAGCAAATGATTTATATAAATTGTTTTTACAGATATTCCTGTCAACACATTTCATACAGAGTTGTTGATTATAAATCGATGTGCATTGTATATCTAGTAAATTTTTAATTTGTAATTCAAATGAATTCATACCTTTTTCAGTACGTTTTAAGAATCTTGAAATGATATATGGTTCATAAAATAATCTTTTACCGCTTAATAATATTGTACCATCAGTTGCTGTATTAGTGATTCTTACTTCAAGTAGATTATTGTCTACTTCTTCCATTAATTTTTCAATTCCTTGTAAGCATTTTTGAAATCTTAAAAAATTAATTCCTTGTTCTAACTGTTCATTTTTAATATCCGAAATACTATATTGATATATATTATATTTTTCTGCAAAAAATATTTTTCTTGCTTCTAATGAATATGGATTTAATAGAAGGATTTTTATTTTATATGGTTTAGTAAGAAGACGCTCCTTAATATAATTAAAAAACAAACCATATGTAGCATCATTTGATGCATGTAAGTATGAATTGCCGCTATGAGCTAACAAACATATGTCACCTTCTTCGTATTTTAAAAAATTAATCTTATCTTGATTACGTAATTCATTATCTTCAGATGTATAAATATTTATAATACAATTATTATTATGTTTAGTTATCGCCTCATTTTTGATATTTCTGTCGAGTATTGATTTTATTTTTGTTAAAATATCATTTCTAAAATTAATTTTAAAATCTTCCATTTTTTTATATGAGCCTCTTCCAAAAATACTATTATTTTTTTTAAAAAATGCAATAACTTCTTTACGTTGTTGTAAATCCTCCTCATTATTTTTATTATATCCTCCACTTTTTTCGCATTTATAAAAACATATTTCGATTTTTTTTTCTTTTTTATATAATTCAAATATAGTTTCGAATTCTTCTTCTGTTCCAGAATTAAAATTATTTGTAGGCGTACCAAATCGATTCCATAGAATACCAACAAAAATATCAGTATCTTGAAGCTCTTTATTTATTACTTCCTGAGGCGGTCCAAAACTAGGTGTGTATTTTTTTTCCCATCTATATACATTAATATTAAAAGAATCTTTTAAACCCTCGTTCTCATTTATTTGATTAATAATTTCTGAGATTGCATCTCTTTCTTTCATTACATCAGATGGAGAAGAAACAAATAATTTTATTTGAGATATATTCTTCATATAACAATTCTATAAAAGATAATTATTATTTGTCAAGTAATATATATTAAAAAAATACAAAAAAACATAAATATATACAATAAGACTTAATAATATTACCCACATTGTAGAATAAAGTAAATTATAAGAAAAAAATGTTAATTTATTTATTGCTTTTTTTTATTAACATATTTTATACTAAATACACATTTTCTAAAACGGCATAAAATCTCAAGAATCACAGGGGGAAAAAGTTGAAAAAATTCAGGTCTCGGCTAATTTTAATTGTCATGTGTGCTTTGCTGGTAATCTTTGTTGCTTTTGCATGCAAAGATATTTCTCTTAATAATAATGATGAAAATGTATCGGAGGTACTTCAAGATAATCCTGTACATATAGCATGGATAGAAAATAAGGAAAATTTGGAGAGCTATATGGCAGATGTTGATGTTTTTGCCATGAACAGCAGAAGAGATACAGGAGCTGTTCAAGTAGACAGCTATTCTATGGCTGTTAAAAGCATTAACAGCAGGATGTACACAAGAATAGATTCAAGTAGAGCTGACAGTTCAGGCCGTTTTAGGTCTATTGCTACTGATGGTATAGATATGGTTTTTTTTAATCCGGAATCTAGTGTAGTTGATTTAAGAATGCCTGTTAAAAACGAAATGCCTCAGGAGTTTGATTTTTTCTCCAATGAAGCAATGCTTAGTAAAATTAATCTTTCCGCTGTTAGGAACGAAGCAAAAAGGCTTTCATTCAGTATTACAGAAGATGCTAATGCCGGCGGTTTAACTTTAGAATTGCCGTCGCGTCTTTTTCCGCAGATTGCCGGAGAAAACCGTATTTCTACAAAAGTGGTTTTTGACGCATCGAAAGAACTTCTTAATCATACAGAAATAATTACATATCTTGCAGACGGAACTAAAAGGACAGCTACAAGTTATCCCTTGTATCAGGAACATAATAATACATATGTAAAAACCGGAACTGTTCATATAATTGATTATGATGTTCCGTACAGGTATCCGGGGCATGAAGGAGCGAAAATTTATAATTCACCTGATGACTATCCTACAATAACAGAAAAAGAATACGAGAAACTTGCAAAAGAAGGAAAAGCATTTCCGGCAAGAGATGCGTTCTTTGGGGATCCTGCAGATCCAAGTTATACAATGACAATTATAGAAACATATAGAAATATAGAAATTAATACAGTTCAAAATAGTGCTTTTAAAGTACTGGGAGGTTTTTAATGAAGAAGTTTTTAATTACATTGTTAATATTTTGCTTTGTTGCAGGTACAATAGTTTCATTTGATTATCCTGAGAATGAACTTTACGAATATAATTTCACTAACAAAGCAGAATGGTTTAAAAATGATAATTGGCAGCCAAATAACTTGTTTTATTTTGGCGGTTTTGATTTTAAAGGTTACAACCCGAAAGCTGAGCATGCTGATAAGGGTTTACAAATGAAAATACAGGCAGAAGTATTAAAATTAAAAAATGCAGTAAAGGATGCAGAATACAATCTAGAATGGGAGAACGGTAATTTTAATTTTCTTGGATACAGCCAAGGCGGTTTACGCTCTCTTGCTTCGGCAGCCTGGATGAAGGAAAATGAACCTGAGCTATATGATAAATTAAACTGTGTTATAACAGTATCCGGTATTAATGGCGGTTTAAAAGCTTTAGAAGGCGGTGTTGATATATTTGCCGGTCGTTTAAATAATGATTTTAAAATATTACATCGCGGTATTGTTTCAACGCTATCAGTTATAGATCCTGTTATGGTCGTCACATTATCAGCATTTACTTTACCGCATTTTATTACTGCTTCTGTAGTGTTATATTTGGGATTTAATTTAATAGAAGGAGATCTTGGAACAACATTGGAATTCGTTAATTTTTTAGATATTTTACCTGGTATATCATATGTTACTCTTGCTTTTAGGGGAGAAAAGTTACATGAAATAAACGATATGGTACCTTATAGTAATTTTATTTTAAGTACACTAGCTGAAGCCAGTGATGAACCTAAAAAAGTAAAAATAGAAAGTGGTTTTAAAAATGTAAAGAAGACAGCATATGTATTTGATATATGGGGAATAAAATTATTACCATACACATATACGGTTAGAGAACAACAATATAAATATATTATATTACCCGAAGGTTATCAAAAATTAAATGTAGGATCAGGAATGCCTATAGGTTATATTACAGGGTTAGAAAGTGATAATTATAAGAATAATAAAGACTTAGAAAAAACAATAGAAGTCTTAGCTGAATGTATGGATATTGTAAAAGATATTCACTGTGTAAAATTATTATTGTTTTATGGATATCTGGTTGGTGCTCCTGTTCAATATGGTGATGCTTTAAGCGCAAGAGACTATCTCAGGAATATTGACGAAAAATTGAATAATCTAATAGGTTCTTCGGACAACGATGGATTAGTTGCTCTTGAAAGCCAGCTTTATTCAAAAAGTTTACATAAAAATGTTTTAGGCGGTGACGATGAAGATTATATAGGTTATACAGGTTTTGAAGAAGAAGACCATGAAAGTATTAATCCCAGTAAAAATAAAGACGTGCAAGATAAAATAGATAAAATGATAAAAGAAGCAATAAATAAAAGGGTTAGAGAATGAGAAAAGCAATTTTTTTATCTATAGTTATTACTCTGTTATTATCTTCTTGTTTTATTTTTGAATTATTTACAGAAACTAATGAAGAAGAATCTAATTATGAACTTAACATTGCATGGCAGACAAAAACTTATTATCAGCGTAGTTGGTCATATCCCATTATAAGTGATGGTTTTGCATACTATGTAGAAGAAGTGTTAAAAAATAATTCTGATTACTGCCGTTTGATAAAAATAAATTTAGATACAGGTGAATTAATATGGCGCACCAAGGATGTAAATGTTCAATATACTGACCAGATTCAAAAAATAGGTGATTATATTTATTGTTCATTATGTGATAGAGAAATAATTTTAGTATTTAATGACAATGACGGTACTCTTGCTGCAACAGTTTCTCTAAAGGATGATGTTACTTCTAGTAAAGTAGGACCGTATTTTAAACATACAGCTGTTTATAATAACTATATTTTTTGGGGAAATGTAAATTCTCCTAAATGGGAATATCAAGGACTAATGCGTTTTGATACTAATCTAATTAATTTTTCTGTTGATCCTAATGAAAAGCAAAATATTAAACCAGAACTTGTTTGGCAAACTACTCAGCAGAATGCAATTTGGACTAATATTCTTGTTAATAATGGAGTTGTATATTTTTTAACCCCAAGACATGATTTTGATGCTGGTACTGGTACTGTAAAGATATCATATCTTATTGCTATGGATGCAGAAACCAAGGAAATAATATGGCAGAGAGAACGTGATTTTGGCTGGGGAGACAGGGAGAATTCTTTATTAATAAATAGCGATAGGCTTTATGTTATAGACAGAAATATATCATGTTATAACATTAATACAGGCGAACCTTACTATGAAAAAAATGATAAAGAATATATAGATGCAGGTTCGGATCTAAAAGGTTTATTTTTCTATAATAATAAAATTTATTATACTACACAAAAAACAAAAGCAACTTCTACTAGTCCGGGAGTTGATCCAAATCGAGTAAAGAATGTTATTTGCATTGATGCCGATACAGGAAATCTTGTTTGGGGTGACTTCATTAAAACAATTTATAATATTTTTACATTTCCGCTTGTAGACAATGGTAAGGCATACGTAGTTACTTATGAAGGTCTTTATATATACAACGCTGAAACAGGTAAATTATTGGGAGTTAATAAAACAATTAAAAATAGAAGTAATAACCATAATTTGTTATACAACAATATGGTTATTTTTCCAAATCGTATTGGCGATAATGCCAATCCGCCGTATTCAATGCTTACGGCGATAAGAACAAACTAAGGAGAAGGATATAAGGTGTTGGCATATGAAGAAAAAGTCATTCAAGTGGAATAGTTTAATAGCTGTTATTATCATGTTGTTTTCAATATCTTGTTCTGAAACGGAACAAGAAGAGGTTATAGCTGATAATATTTATGTAATTACTATTTTTCCAAGAATAAGTATTGTGTCGCAGGATTCTAATACAGCTGATGTTATAGTAGAAATTGAAGGATACGATGGCAATCTTGTTTCCGGCGCGGTTGTTCTTGTTTCAAATAGCGTAAATGGTATAAGTAAATGCAGTTATGATGCATTTACAGGCACATATAATACAAAATTCCCAATTCCATATGATGGCAATTTTATAATTACTGTTAATTCTATTCGTAATTCTATTCCTCTTGTATTTAATATTGACCATAAACAGATAATTGATAAGCCTATTATAAATGTTCTGGAAGATTCGGAAGGCTCTTCTGTTTTAATGGGGCAGTCTTTGGATAAACTTAGAAGTATTCAAATTGGATGGACTTCCTGCGGAGAAGATATTATTTACCAAATAACCATTAGTACAGCATTTCAAACACTTTATCAGGCTTCCACAGAAGGATTAACTCATTTTATACCGGGCGGTACATTATCGCTTACTCCGGGTCAAACATATTATCTTCAAGTTTCTGCACAGCGTATTTTGGGAGACCCGTTTTATATTACAGACAGGTATTATTCTGCAGTAATACGAAAAGGAGAAACCATCAGTTTTAATGCGAAATAAATTTATTTTATTACTGTTATTAATTTCTCTATTTATTTCTTGTGAAAATTCTATTCAAGAAGAGGAGGAAGAGGTTGATCTAACAAAAATAATAAGCCCAAATAATGAATGGAACTATTATGAGAACAGAACCCTGCAGCTTTCTTTAAATATACGATCAAACGAAATAGAGTGGTTTTCCGATTTAGACGGCTTTCTTGGAAATGGTAATGGCTTGTTTGTCAGTCTTCGCAAAGGTTTTCATAATATTAAAGCCAATTATAAAAATAAAACATATTCCATAGGCATAGAAATTAAAAAAGATAATGTAGGGTATCTTGAAGAGCGTAGATTTTTAATATCTCTTACAGACATGCAGATTAATATAACAGAAGGTTTATGGTTCCCATCTGTTACCACACATGACGGTACAATGATTGGATTTAGCTATGGATACCCTGAACCTAAACCTATTTTTTCTATTCTTGCTGATAATACAGCTTGCAGCCCATTACGGGATTTTCATATACCAATAGAGAATATTGAAAATTTGAAAGTGAAATCCAGTAAAGCAAGATTTAGTATAACTGCTTCATACAAGGTAGGAGACTATAAAGATTTTTTAGTGTTAAATACAGCGAATACATATGAAAAACCAAATGAAATAAATGGGAGAATGATACACTCAGGGAATAGGTATACTTTATGGCGAGATGTAAATGAATCAATTAGTAGTTCTCTAATAAATCAAATTATTAATAATATTGATAATAAAATAATGCCGCGTTTAATTAGTATATGGGGTGAATGGGCTGATGTGGATGGCGACGGTAAAATTGCTATTTTATTAACTAAAACAATAAATAATGAAAATGTATCCACAGGCTTTTTTTTCCCGCAGGATATGTTTACGGTAGAAAGCGATCCTAATGAACCTTCTTATAATCCTGACAGCAACCAAATGGATATTGTTTATGTTGGTTATCCTATTGCAAATGATCCAGTTTATAATATAAATACGATATCGGCAGCAATAGCGCATGAAATTACACATGCCATTACATTCTCTCAGAAGACATATAATAAGTTAATTGCAGGCAATAGCAGTATTAAAAGGGAAACTGTTTTTCTGGAAGAAGGCTGGAGTCACTTAAGTGAGAATTTATGCGGTTTTAGCGTATCCGGCGGTAATATTGTATTTTTAAAGAGATATTTTGAAAATACAGCCATATATTCATTCTGTTCACCAAATGCGATGGGGCAAATGGATAGCGCAGGGATGAGAGGCGCAATGACGCTGTTTTTATCCTGGCTTTTTTGGAAACAAGGCGGTATGGAATGGCATCCGACAGATTCTGGTGTTGTATATGATAGAGGCGGTATTAATTTTTTAAAAACTCTTACAAGTTCTGATTCTATCGGATGGCCTAGTATTGGAGAAACAGCAGGCAAAACAATGGACGATCTTTTCCTTGAATTTGTCTCAGCTATGAACCGTCAGCGTGTATCCAATAAATTGTATGAATATAAATCAGATCCGTATACCGGTGAACCGGTTGAATTCTTTAATAACATGGGCGAATTTTTATATCAAGGAGTTCTGTATAATATTTCAATAGACACCATGGTTTCAGCAAACGAGCCAAGAAATACATTACCATGGTCATTTTTCTTTTTAGAATCAGTTTCCGCAAAAGATAACTACTTATTACCTGTTTCATCACGTCTTATTCTAGGAAAAGCATTAATTTCTTTTATTAAAGGCAATTTATAATAAAGTAACGAGAAATGCATAACCTGGGATTAATAAAACAGTTATAGAATTGAGAATATTGCAGGAATTCATTTTTCAATGTATTATAAAAGAAAGGCGGTGAATAATGAATTGTGATCCGGCAAACCCAAAAGGTTCAGGAATAGCAGACATTTGGCAGGAAACTGTGCCAGTGCGATTTGGCTCAATTGATAAATCGGACAGATTAACCCTGGACGCTATTTTTAATTATTTCCAGGAAGCTGCCATAAGCCATGCTGATAATTTGGGAGTAGGGCGCGAAGAAATGGCGCGTACAGGTCAGTTATGGATTATTTCCAGAATGACAGTAATGATAAACAAACGCCCCAATTACCGCGATACAATTAAAATTCGCAGCTGGCCTTGCGGCTGGGAGAAACTCTTTGCAATGCGTGATTTCGAGATAAAAGACAAAGATGACAACGCGCTTGTATCGGCGCGGAGCGCATGGTTAATTGTCGATATGGAAAAACGGCGTCCCTTAAGACCTCAATCTGTAATGGATAATCTCCCGCTTAATGAAGGAATGGAAGCGCTTCCGGCAGAAACAGGAGCGGCAGCAGGACTAGCAGGCTGTGAAAATTTGCAGAAGGCAACAGAAAAAAAAGCGCTTTATACCGATCTTGATTTTAACGGGCATGTCAACAATGTTCGTTACATCAACTGGATAGAAGATATAATCGACTCTGAACTTTTATATAAAGCAAGAAAAATGCGCTTCGACATCAATTATTTAAGCGAGATAATGGAAGGCGAAACAATCGAACTTTTTTCAGCGCCTATTTATACAGAAGAAGGACCGGAAAATGCAAGCGCAGATTATGCTTTTACATTTGAAGGAAGAAAAAAAGAAAGCGCTCAAGCTGCATTCAGGGCAGAACTCAGGATTTGGACATAAATCAATTTATCAGCGGAACAGTAATTTCACTTGCCGCGCTGCCGTCCCGCGCGTAAATTCTGCGCGGATTATTCGGATCTGTATATCGTTTTCCCTGATAAAAAAACACATATTGATAATTGCCGGGCGGAAGCGGAACAGTAAGACTGTAAACGCCTTCGGGGCCTTCTTTTAATTCATACATAAAAGGATCCCAGCTGTTAAAGTTTCCGCCCACTGTAACAGTTCTGCCGGGTTCTGCCTTAAATGTAAAGTTTAAACCATCCGGCATACCGTTTAAAGGATTAGGTTTTAATTTTCTGGAATGAAAACTCAGTACCGACAAACCAAGTCCCGAAACAGGGTCTCTTCGCGTTTCGTTATGAGAAGGATCGACAGTCCACAAGCCGTTAATAATCAATCTGTATTCCAGTTCTTTTAGATGATCAGGAACCTGATAAATATAAAACTGAATACCTGAGTCTATATAGGGGTCAGGTTCCTTCTTTCCCGGCGGGATTGGAGCATTTAAAAGCTCCTGAGGGACGACCAACTGCGTAAACCAGTATACTTTACTGAAATATTCATGAGCAAAAGCAATTCCAACTCTTCTGAGGCTGGAATCAGCGGAAAAAATGACAAAATTCTCATGAATTATCGGCGCAGCTGGTTTTTTAAGCGCAAGGAGACGATCGACCATTTCATAAGTTTCCCAATCTGCGGCTTTTGCCGTCAGAGGGTTAAATGAGGCAATTATAATTAAAAGCGCCAATATTCCTATCGTTTTCATACATTCTATTCAATTATCGGTCGATATATGATATATAATTACTTAATATGCCATCATTAAGCGAGCTTGAACAGTTTAGATCCTCATTCAACAATATTGCAAAAGAGAAGGCAGATATTGAGTCTTTAAGCCTGCCCTTTGATGAGCTTCCGCTTCCCGGCAACGAACCGCCACCTTTTAATCCTGCAGCTTCTGATCTTGATGATGCTCCTCCGCCGATGGACACGCCTTCAGGTGGTGCAATATCCGCGCTTGATGATTTCCTTAATGATATATCTTCCGGTACCCAGGAACCGGAAACAGATACCGTTGATACTGCAGATATCACAGATATAGAAGACACCTCAGATACCGAAAGCGCGGCAGATACTGCAGACGACGACGGACTTGCAGATTTCCTCGGCGGACTGGGCGAACCTGCATCTGAACCGGAACCGGAAACGCCTGCAGATGATGACGGACTTGCAGACTTTCTCGGCGGATTGGGTGATACAAGTGCAGATGAAGGCTCTCCTCCCGATGATTTATTATCCGGTTTTTCTGACGAAATGGAAAACGCCGCTTCTGATTTTGATTCTACCGCTGACACTGCTGATGAAGACGCTGCCGTTGATGATGACGACGACGATGATGATATGGGTGGTTCAATCGACATGGGCGGCGAGAGCCTTGAATTTGTGCCGGAAGCCCCCGAAGCACCCGAAGAAGATGTTTCTTCCATGGATGATTTTGATATAAGTTCCTTTGATGAACCTGCAGGAGAGATGCCCGCAGATGAAACTCCTTTGGAAGAAACCCCTGCAGAGACACCGGCAGAGGCAGCTCCTGCAGATGATTTTTCGCTGGATGATTTTCCCTTTGATACCGAACCCCAGACTGATACTGAAACTGAAACTCTGCCTGATGCCGAAACTCCGTTTGATGCCGGTATGTTAGATGATTTTAACGAACCTGCCGCATCTGAACCTCAGGAGGAAGCCGCGAGCAGCTCAATTGATATGGGCGGGGAGACACAGGAATTTGACATGGGAGGAGAGTCGGCAGGCGATGATTTTTCCATGGACGGTGTCTTGCCTGAGACGGATTTTTCGTTAGGTGATGATGCAGGCGCCGATAGCAGTCTTCCCGAGGATGATTTGCCCGGGGATTTTTCGGCAGCAGATGCTTCTTTTGATGATGCGCCTCTTGAAGAAAGTACGCTGGATGCTGATTTTTCCGGTTTTGAATCCGGCGGAGAAGCAGCCGGCGCAGAATCGCTTCATGACCTTGGGGATTTTGGCAGTGATTTTTCGTCTGATTCAATTGATTTGCCGGGAGAGTCCGAAGAAACAACAGGCGCGGATGATTTCGGCGGCGCTTCGTTTGACAGCGGTGGCGGCGGCGCATTCGGTGACAGTGATTTTGATCTTGACGGTCTTGATGACATTTTAAATAAATCAAAGGCAAGCACAACGATAGTTGCGCCTCCTCCCAAAAAAAGTTTATTCGGCAGAAAAAAAGAAAAACCTGCGCAGGAAATACCGGAAGCTGAAGATAACGTAGAAGAAATTTCTTTAACCCAGGACGATGTAGATAAAATATTAAAAACACTCGCTTCGTATCCTTTAAATTTAAGAATTGTGTGCGAAGAATTAATTGCAGAACAGGTAATACTGCCGCAGCAATTATCAATGCTGATTCGTCTTCTTGTTTTCGGCGCGAATGTAAGAGAAACAGCGGCTCATGTTGAATCAATAACAGGCAAACCCATACTCATTCCAAAGAGTTTTGAAAAAAGCACAGGCGCCGCGTTTGAAGACGAACAGTCAAGCTTTGCCTATATCTTTATGCACAATTTTATTCCGGTTTTCAGACTGGTTGCGATTATTGCGGCAATGGTGCTGTCTGTCGGCTATCTAAGTTACAATTTTATTTACTTGCCGATAAAAGCCGAAGGACTTTATAAACGAGGCTATGATCGCATTCCTGCCGGAGAATATCAGCGTGCAAACGAATTGTTCCAGACCGCCTTCCAATTGCATAAAAAGAAAAAATGGTTCTATGCTTATGCCGAAGCTTTCAGAGATCAGCGCCGGTATAACCTTGCCGAAGGCAAATATGACGAACTATTACTGCATTACCCGCGCGATAAAAAAGGCGTTCTTGATTATGCAGACTTAAACACCAATTTTTTGATGAATTATGAAAAGGCAAACAGACTCCTTCAAAGAGAACTTCTTGATTATGCGCCTAACGACAAGGAAGGTCTCCTTGCCGCGGGTGATAATTTCCTTGCGTGGGCGGATTCAAATCCGACAAGATTTTTTGATAAATATGAAGATGCGCGTTTCTCCTATGCCCGTTGGCTGGAATTGTACGGATGGCAGCCCGGTGTTGTGGAAAGAATGCTTAAGTACTTTATCCGTATAGATGACTTAAAAGAAGTGCTCCAGCTCAGAGGCTGGTTCGAGGCCGATCCCAAACGCGATCTCTCTGCATCTTCTCTTGCCGAGCTTGGCGGATATTTATTGGATAAACAGCTGGAAAAACCAAAAGGTGTTCCAAATCCGTATGTAGAAAATATTGAAAGCGTGCGTGATATGCTTTTAAAAGCGGTAAAAAAAGAGCCTAATCTTCCTGAACCTCATTATCATCTTGCACGCTATCACAAAAATCTCGGCAATTCTTCCGAGGAACGCAAGACCCTTGAAAACGCCATACGCGCCTTTGATATTGCAAAGCAGGAATCAATACGCCGCAGGCTTTACCGCGTCGATGCGCATTACCGTTATGCAAACAATCTTATAGAAGCAAAAGAATTCTTCCCTGCCGAAGAACAGGTTGTAAAAGGCATTGAGCATTACGAAGACTATCTTAATAGAAATCTGGTACCCGGCGCTCCAGCGCTTGGAAAATTATACAGCTTATGGGGAGATCTTGAATATTTCGTTAAGTCCGGCAATATGGAAGCCGCGCTTAGTCATTATCATAAAGGCGAAAGCTACGGTTATGCGCCGCCTGAAGTTCAATACAGAATGGGCTCGGCATATTATCTGCAGGAGAACTGGAGAAATGCCATTGATTATCTCTTTAAAGCATCTGCGGATCTTCCGCTGAACAGAAGGATGCTCTTTGCTCTTGGAAATGCAGCCTATCAGCGCGGTGATTATTATGCGTCTCAAGGTTATTATAACCGCTTGCTGGATCTTCTTGAGCTTCAGCGCATAAGGCTGCCTGTGCTGCTTCCGAATGACAGTGTTCAATTCCTTGAAACAGGTGAACGCCTGATGATGGCGCGCAATAATCTTGGCGTTGTCAACGAAGCTCTTGCTGCTCAGACAGGCAACCGTACATACCGTTCCAGAGCGATGACTATGTATGCAGAATCTGCCCGTGCCTGGGATGCCATCACCCGTAACCCTGAGTCTATGACAAGAATGAGCCTTACAGACAGACCGGGCGCTCCCGGCATCAATTTGGGTTATCTTAATGCCAATAATGCGCTGCGCCCGAATAGCGGCTATAGACCTGAAATTTTCATCCGTATCGACAGAGATGTGCTTGAACCCTCAAAATGGGAGGAGTTGGCTCCTTTTGGCGGTTTTTAATTAAAATTGGATAAATCGCAAATCTGTTAGAAAAAAATATGTTAAAAAAACTTGACCATTTTCCATTAACATGCTAGTATATTACTTACCAGTTTGGTAAAACCATAATTTCATATCTTTTGGATTAAACTATGCAGTATTTTGATACTCACGCCCATTTGGGGCTCATTGTTGAAGACCCCATTGAGCAGCTCATTGTCATACAGGAAGCACGTCAGGCTTCCGTAAATAGAATCGTCTCGATTTGTAACAGCCTTCATGATTTTGGTCAGGTTTATGATAACCTGAAATCCGCAGCAAATGTTTATCATGCTGTAGGAGTAAGCCCTTCCGAGGTGCAAAATCCCGGCAAGGACTGGCTGCACCTCATCGAACAATGCGTTCAGCACCCAAGGGTGATTGCGATAGGAGAGATAGGTCTCGATTATTACCGTAAATTCGGGGATAAGAAATCGCAAATCGAGCTTTTTATTACTCAGCTTGATCTGGCAGCGAAACTCAATCTGCCTGTAATAATTCACAATCGCGATGCCGGACATGATGTTCTTGATATCCTTCGCGACCGCCTGCCTCCAAAGGGCGGAGTGTTTCACTGTTATTCTGAAGATGCTGAGTATGCCGAAAAAGCTCTCGACCTGAACATATATTTTTCTTTTGCCGGTAATCTTACATACAAGAATGCAAAGAACCTGCACGAGACGCTCTCGGTTCTTCCTGTCGATCGCATATTGATAGAATCCGAAGCGCCTTTCATGGTTCCTGCCGATTACCGCGGTAAAAGAAATATGCCCAAGTATCTGCCGTTAACTGCCCGTTACATGGCAGGAATGCTTGATATGGACGAGGAAGCTCTTACCGCTCAACTCTGGGAAAACTCATGTAAGTTCTTTGGTTTGCCTAAGGAATAATGCCTCCGCAATCAATTCCATTAGCGCCGCAATCAATTCCATTAGCGCCGCAGTCCTTTCCGCTTGCGCTGTACCGCTCTGTTAAAATAGGTTCTCTTGAAATACCCGGCAATCTCTTCCTTGCGCCTGTCGCGGGTTACACCGACCGCGCATTCCGTTCTATCTGCGCTGAGATGGGGGCGAACTTTTCGTTTACAGAGCTTGTCTCCGCCGAAGCATTATACAGAAATTATGGAAGATACGGTCTTGATTCTGATAAACTTGCCTGCGTGAACACTTCTTTCAATCTTGTAAAACGAGGCGAAAATGAAAAGCTCTATGCTGTTCAGCTTTTCGGCGGAGAGAGCGAGGCAATCTACAAAGCCGCTTCTCTTCTTGCGCCGCTCAAACCTGACGCTGTCGATATTAACGCTGGCTGCCCTGTTCCCAAAGTTGTAAAAAACGGCGCAGGCTCAGCGCTTATGAAAGACCCTGCAAATCTTGGCAGGGTGGTGGAAGCCGCAGTGCGCGCCTCACGCGAAAATCTGGGCGGCATTCCTGTAACAATAAAAATTCGTTCCGGCTGGGACAGTAAATCTATAAACTACATTGAGTGCGCGAGAATTGCCGTTGAAGCAGGCGCGCAAATGATCAGTTTACATCCGCGCACGCGAGCGCAAAATTACGGCGGTAAAAGCGATTGGACGCATATTGCGGAATTGGTTACGAGCCTTGCCGTTCCTGTCTGCGGATCGGGCGATCTTTACACGCCGGAGGATGCGCAGAAAATGCTGCAGGAAACCGGATGCGCGGCAGTTATGTTCGCGCGCGGAGCGATGGGTAACCCTTTTATTTTTTCTGAGGCGCGTTCTTTTTTGGAAACAGGCGAATGGCAAAGCGCGCCTTTTTCCGCGCGAATAGCCGCGGTAATGCGCCACCTGGAAATGCTGTCCGCAGATATCGGCGAGCGCACAGCATGTCTTGAAATGCGCAAGCAATTCTGCGCCTACACAAAAGGCATTACAGGAGGCGCGGCTCTGCGGGATAAGGCGGTGCATGCCTCATCTATTGCGGAGTACAGGCAGATAATTGTTGACTATGCAGATATTAATCGATAAAATGGAAGAATCAAACTAATATTAAACAGGCGGTGTATAATGGCTAACGTTAAATTTAACAAAATCGGATTTATAGTTGTAATTGTTTTATTATCAATTTTAATAATCGGGGTATTAGTCGGAAGATATATTGTAAGCACTTCTTTAACAAAAGCTACTAATGATTTAGAGCAGTATGTCGTTGAGAATCATTCAAACCTTAGTTTTGTGAAAAATGGGCTTGATATGACGGCAATAAAAAACGATCCAAGTAAATTGAATGCCACTATTGTCGATCTTAAAACCATACTTTGGCAGAATGTGAAAAACATGGGGCTTCCCAGAATTATTTTTGATATAGCCGCCGATTCAGCCGCTGGAGAACTAAACAAGAAATTAGTTATTTCAAATGACACCGAAAATAAACCAAGCGTGTTTGTAGATGAAAAAAATAATCTGACATTAAATTCATTATTAAACGGCGTTCGGTTAAGTATAATAAGAGTAGTAAATATAATTGTAATCATTATAGTTGTTGTGCTTGCTGTTATTTTGGGAATACATATTTTTAATTCGTTAAAAATACTGAAAAATTCTAAATGAATATAATTAAGCAGCCGTTTCGATATGTTAATTTTAATTCTGTTTATTGGCTTATAGGGATTAATATTCTCATTTTTGCCGCGACCAGGTTTTTTGGCAGAGAAGTCCAATATTATGCAACGATTTATCTTTCTATGATACCTGCTGCCGTTATAGAAGAAAAATGGATTTGGACTTTTGTTACATATATGTTTATGCATGGAAATATAAGCCATGTTCTTTTTAACATGTTTGGTCTTTTTATTTTTGGAATGCATACAGAAAGGCAAATGGGAAGCAAAGAATTCCTTTTGTATTATTTTGTAACAGGGACATTGGCAGGTATTCTTTCTTTTGCGGTTTATTATTTTTCCGGCAATTTAGTAGTAGCGCTTATGGGCGCGTCCGGGGCGCTGTATGCTGTAATGATGGCTTATGCGATATTTTTCCCGAATTCGGTTATTTATATTTGGGGTATACTTCCGCTTCGCGCGCCAATCATGGTATTAGGCTATACAGTATTATCAATATTTTTTGTTATAACAGGCGGAGGAGGCAATGTCGCCCACCTTACCCACCTTGCCGGTTTTATTTTCGGCTGGCTTTATTTTGCAATACGTTTCGGCGTTAATCCATGGAAACGGCTCACAGGCAGATAGCGGTTTAATCGATAAGGAATATAAATGAAAAAGAAAGTAGGAATAATTTACGGCGGCAAGTCTGCGGAGCATGAGATTTCTCTGTTGTCTGCTAAAAATGTTTTTGATGCGATAGACAAGGAAAAGTTTGAACCTGTGCTTGTTAAGATCGGCAAGGACGGACGCTGGGATATGTCAGAAATTTTTAAGTACGACGTAATATTCCCGATACTGCACGGACCCTTCGGCGAAGACGGGACAATGCAGGGTTATTTAAAACTTGCTGATGTTCCCTTTGTCGGTCCCGGCGTGCTCGGCTCTGCTGCCGGCATGGACAAAGATGTAATGAAGCGTCTCTTTCGTGACGCAGGAATTCCAATCGGTAAATATTTATCATTAAAAAGCAATGAGGAAAAACCTTCCTTTACGCAAATAGAAAAGGAATTAGGTTCTCCGGTTTTTATCAAGCCCGCGAATATGGGTTCTTCTGTAGGAATAAGCAAAGCAAATAACGAAGCGGAATACCATGCCGCGCTTAAGGACGCTTTCCAGTATGACACTAAAATTGTTATAGAAGAATTTATTGCAGGACGGGAGATTGAATGCGCGGTTCTTGGTAACGAAGAACCTGCAGCCTCATTGCCCGGCGAAATAATCCCTTCGCATGATTTTTATTCCTACGATGCAAAATATATTGACGACAAGGGTGCGTCCTTACAAATCCCCGCGAAACTCGATAACGGAACAACAAAGCGCATTCAAGAGCTTGCGATAAAAGTTTTTACAACGCTCTGCTGCGAAGGACTTTCGCGTGTCGATTTTTTTTTAAAAATTGACGGCTCGTCAGCTTCGCAGCCGGATATAATTGTAAACGAAATTAACACAATGCCGGGATTTACAAAGGTAAGCATGTACCCAAAAATGTGGGAAGCAAGCGGCGTGAGTTACACCGATTTAATTACGCGTTTAATTGAACTTGCAATCAGTCGTTTTGAAAGAGATAAGCAGTTAAAGACGAGTGTTGTGTAGAGGATTAAAGAGCAGCTTCTTTTAATTTCTCTCCAATGGCTTCATCAATAAAAGCATTTATGCTTTTACCGTATAATTTCGCCTGTTTTGCAAGTCTGTAATGACGCTCTTTGCTTGTGCGATAAGTAATACTGCCCTTGAAATCATTTATTTTTAGCGGTTCCGGTATCTCAATATTATTATCAAGACTTGTTGTAACATAAGAAATGAGGGCTTCTTTAAGATTGGATAATACTTCTTCTCGGGTTTGTCCGCATGTCATATTACGTTCAAGTTCAATGATACTGCCTAAAAAACAATCATCAGCATCAGACCATTCAATAATATAAGTGTATGGCAAATTTAAATAATAATTTAAATCCTTTTTATTCATTATTATATCCCTCCTGCTTTAATGTATCTTGCAACTTTTCCACTAAATATGGTTTTAATGGACTTTGTGTAAGAACAATTGTTATTGACTGGCGGTTAGGTTTTCTAAAAGTGCGATGAGAACCGCTGGTTGCAGATGACTTATAATTAAGTTTATTAAGAATATTCACAGCTTCATCAGGGGTAATGTCTGATTTACCTTCAAAAATCCTTTTAATAAGCTTTTCATGCTTACTCATAGTATAATGATAGCAAAAATGCTATCATGTGTCAATATAATTCACCCTGCGAAAAGTAAAGTATAAATTACGCGAAAAGTATAATACAAGGGGTGCGAAAAGTATAATAGAGCTAAGGTTTTTCATGCCGAACATTCTGCAGTTCGATAAGCTCATCAATCTGGCGCAGTACAAAATCCTGGTATTCGGGGTACAACTCATTAAAAAGGCTCGTAACCCGCTCCAATTTCTCTTCCGGGGTGCTGTTGAACATACGCCCTTCGCCTGTAAGCAGCCAATGTTTATTCACGGAGAAAGCGCTGGAAATGAGGTGGATGAGGCGGTCTTTTACCTCATTATGTCCTAGTTCAATATCTGCCAGATAACCATTGGATACATAAACAGCCTTTGCAAATGCGCGTTGAGATAGTTTTAATGCACATCTGACCTCTTTGATCCTTTCATTAACAGTCATAAAACACCATTTTACCTAGTATTTTATTTGTTATTTGCTCGCCTATCAAGCAAAAAATGTCTTTTTTTAGTATTTATACAAAATTCTATTGACTAATGCTCGTAATAATGATATATTTAGGTCGTATTGGAGCATTATGATAGAACAGGTAAAAATAAAGCATTTACAATGTGCATTTTTAAAACTTACAGAAGCAAATATGTTTTACATTTTGGGCTTAGTGGAAGGGCTTAAATGTGCACAAGGTGAAAGAGAAGGGAAATCGTTAGCAAAAAAGGAGATAACAAATTATATTGAACATGGTATAAATAGCACTTGTTAAAATTCTATATTCATTTATAGAACGTTAAGCAAAATAAAAATCGAAATATCCTGTTGATAATAATTGACAAAATATTAATATATAATAGGTTAAAGAATGATTTGAAAATTCTAGAGGAGATTATTATATGAAAAAAATATTTACTGTTTTCGTATTAATTGGACTTATTATTAGTTGTGATGAACCAAATTCTACAACCCTTACAAGAACTGTAAAAATTATAGGTATCGCTCAGGTTGGACAAATATTGACAGCTGATACTAGTTCTCTAGGTGGTTCTGGTGAAATTACTTACCAATGGAAGCGAGGAACATCTAATGTAGGAATTGACAACAACATATATATTATCCAGACTTATGATATAGGCTCTGTTATAACCGTAACAGTCAGCAGATCTGCTTTTTCCGGTAGCATTACAAGTGCTCAAACAGATGTTGTTATTGGTAACAATATGGGTACTATTGGATTATCGTATACAAAAATAAATAATGGAACAGCATACTCGGTCTCTAAGGGAACATCAAATGCAGCAGAAATAGTAATACCTGCTGTTTATGAAGGGTTGCCTGTCGTAGAAATCTTAGATTCAGGTTTTACTTCTTATGATAGTTTGAAAAGCATTATTTTACCAAACGGAGTTACAAGGATAGGTAGTTATGCATTTTTTCACTGTGTTAATCTTATAAGTATATTAATACCATCTGGAGTAACAAATATTGGTAATTTTGCTTTCCAAGATTGCAATGGCTTAACTACTATTTTTTATGAAGGTAATTCCAGTTTAAATTGGGTAAGTATATCAGTTGGTTCAAGTAATACTGCGCTTACTATTGCTAAAATATTATATTATTCAGAAATTTATCCAGGTACAGAAAATACCCATTGGCGATTTGTAGATAATAGTCCTGTAGTTTGGTCAACACCAGGACTTGTTTTCACATTAATTAATAATGATACTGAATATAAAGTTTCAAAAGGTACGGCAACAGTTGATGATATTGTTATTCCTTACACTTATGAAGGAAAATCTGTAACTTCAATTGGGTATTTTGGTAATTATTCTAACTTAAAAAAAATTATTATTCCAGATAACATTACAAATATTGAAGGTGGTGCATTCAATGGTTGTATCAGTTTAGAGAGTATAATTATTCCAAATAGCATTATGAGTATCGGCAATGGGACGTTTTCTGATTGTATTAGATTAGCAAGTATCACTATATCAAATAACGTTACTATTATTGGTAGTCATACATTTTCTGGTTGTATTAGCTTAGAGAGTATAGTTATACCAGATAGCGTTATAAGTATTGGCGATGGGGCGTTTTCTGGTTGTACTAGTTTAATAAATATCACGATACCAAACAGTGTGACTGGTATTGGTATAAATGCATTTGCAAATTGTACTAGTTTAATAAGTATTTTTATACCTAACAGTGTAATAAGTATTTCTATGCCTTTTTATTATACCCACAACGAAGTAGCATTTTTTGGTTGTATTAACTTAATAAGTATCACTGTTGATCAGGCTAATCTGTATTATACAAGTGAAGAAGGAGTTCTTTATAATAAAGAAATGACGCGACTTTTAAGATTTCCAGAAGGTAAAAGAGGAAGTTTTTCAATACCTAATAGTGTTACAACTATTGGTAGAGATGCATTCTATGGTTGCACTAACTTAACGAGTGTCATTATACCTAGTAGCGTGATAAATATAGATTATGGTGCATTTGCAGGTTGTACTAGCCTAATAAACATCATCGTTGATTCGATTAATCCAAATTTTACAAGTCAAGATGATGTTCTGTATAACAAAGAAATGACACGACTTATAGGATTTTCTGGAGGTAAAAATGGAAGTTTTACTATACCTAACGGCGTAACTTATATCGGCTATCGGGTATTCGAAAATTGTAATTTAACGAGCATAATATTACCTGATAGTATTACATCTATTAGTGCAATGGCATTTATGGGTTGTACTAGTTTGATGAGTATAATAATACCTAACAGTGTAACGTATATTGATTATATGGCATTTAATAATTGTAATAGTTTAACGAGTATCACTCTTGGTGCTTCTGTTTATTTATATCCAAATCAAATTGGGAATTTATATGATGCATATAGTGTTGGTGGTGCAGGAACATATGCTACAACCAATCCTGGAAGTAATGCTGTATGGAGGAAGAGATAAAAAGAGAGAAAGATAGAAAATATTGTAATAATAAACATTTAATATCAATTTATAAGGAGAAAAATGAATGAATATGAAATTTTTTGTTTTGGCTAATGTTGTTTTGGTATTAATGGGATGCGCTTCTATGTACACAGTTTCTATTGGTGAAAATAGTGAAGTAACATTTCAGCTTTTGTCAGATGATCGTAATGGTCCTGGTATGCCTCTTTATGTATATGCAATAATTACGAAATACAACGGTACAGATACAGATATATCAATTCCTAGTACTGTAAGATTTGGAACTGGTATAATACCAGTTTTATTAATTGGTTCAAGTGCTTTTGAAGCTAAAGGATTAAAAAATGTTATTATTCCTGATAGTGTTGTAGGTATCGGTGATAATGCATTTGCAAATAATGAATTAACAGGAATTAATATTCCTAACAATGTTAAGGAAATAGGAAATAATGCTTTTAGGAATAATCAATTAATTAATGTTACATATCCTGCAAATATTAGAATAATAGGAAATAATGCTTTTGAAGGAAATCCATCTCTGGTTAATATACCTAAAACAATACAGCAGCAGCAACAACAGCAACAAATTGAACGACAAGCTCAATTTGCACAGCAACGAGCTGCTGAAAAAGCTGAATATAATCGAATAGTTGGTTTATATAGGAATGCAGGGCAATCTTTTAGTAATTTACCAGGAACTACGTGGAGAGGTGTCATAGATGGGACTATAGCTATAGTCCAATTCCACGCTGGTGGTATTTATCAACTTGATATTGGAAGTGGTATCTTAAGCTTTACTATCGCTGGTAATTATAGGGTATCTACAAATACTCTCATAATTAATCAAAGTCCACCTTCAAGTTTAGATGATTATTTAAATGATTATGAAAGCGGTATTATTAGTGGAAATACTATACGATTTAATAAATTTGATTTAACATTACATCGTCAATAAATTTAATTATACAAATATAGTAATTACCTGACAGTCACCCTCCGAATGAAACCGAAATTAAGCCGCGTTTTTCTTATTCGGGCTGGCAAAACGTCAGTTATCTAGAACAAAAAAAGTGTATTTGATGTCAGCGCAGAATGACAGGCACTCGGATTTTCTAGTAGCGTTAGCTGCAATGGATACGCTGTATATAGTGTAGGTGATTTACAGAAGAGTTCACACAAGCTGCTATTGCAGCTAATTATAAGAGCAAAGGTCACAGAGGATTTGGTAACCAACACTTTGTGCCACGAACCTTTGGTTCGAAGTGCTTTTGTGAGAGCTCTTCTTTTTATAGTTTAGAATCAAGGTTTTTTCCCATTTGACAGAGCCAAACAGAAGAAAGATTAAAGCCCTAAATGGAGTCTAACTGTATCTTCGACTTTTGCCATATCATCAGAATTTAGAACGCTAATATATTTTTTCAAGCGATTTTTATCGGCAGTCATAATTTGGTCAGCCATAAGTTTACTGGATGTTCCGCCAACGTCAACCACAACATTACACGGATAAATATGTGATATATTACTGGTGAATGGAACAACTACATAAGACCACTGCACCATTCCATAGCCTCATGTTCATATTCTTGATCCGCTGCCATTGCTTTGTAACCCTCTTCCAATT
>Ga0209755_10001459_pt1 | contig 36619 bp, 35 predicted proteins | sample TergutCo191P1_FD_187301 | JGI IMG/M metagenome (GOLD analysis project Ga0209755, IMG submission 187301) | Cornitermes sp. P1 segment gut microbial communities from Petit-Saut dam, French Guiana - Co191P1 (SPAdes) (version 2) | ecosystem: Host-associated > Arthropoda: Insects > Digestive system... | reverse complement strand
CGGACAGCGGCTCGTATCGTTTCACTTCAAGCGGGCAAAACTCTGAATGGAAATCGGGGCAATCAAACAGGTTGAAGTTGATTATGCTGATTACTATGGTGCGGGGCAGATCTTTGTAGTCGCCGCCCTCGGGCAGCGCGCTGGAGTATTCCCTGGCCCAGTAATACAGAATGCGTTCGGGGTAGTTGCCCTCGTTATCGACCTGTATCTCAAGATCCACCCGCCGGCCGTCAACGGTCATGTTGATGTCCAGCCGGCAGAACTTTTCGCCCATGTTGTCCGGCTGCATGTCGGGGTTGTTTATTTCCAGCCGCTCGATACTTTCCAGGGGGATTGCAAGAAGCGCGGCCACCAGGTTCCTCAGCAGATGCGGATATTGGACGAAGAGCATCTTGAAAAGCGTGTCGGTTTTAAACGTGTACTCCAGTTTCGTCATTTTGTTTTCCCTTGGACAATAGTATAACACGCCAACTGGCAAAGGGCAAACGTTAACGCATATGGTGACCGGCACCAAAACCGAGGTATGGAATGCGAGGCGTTCGCCAACAATCCGGTGGCACGCGTCGGAACCCGGCAGGGTATGGATGAATGAGCCAGAGAATAGATTCAGAAATGACGGAGAACAGGCGGGATTTAGCGGGGTTCACCGGAAGGCCCGAATGTCGTCCAAGCGATTAGCTTGACAATGGACATTTTCCGGTATAAAAAGGCTTAAGAGGGAATTATGCGAGTAGCTGTTGTAAGCGCGCCATCCATACGGCGGCCCCCACCGGATTACGTACAGGCGTTGGCGAAGGGGATGACATCAATGGGGCATGCGGTTGACGTTATCGATGCCTGGACCGGGGACGGAATGCGTCTGCCTGGTTACGACTACGTTGCCGTAGTCACGGAACCCGTTTCGCTGTTTTCCAGGCAGGTTCCGGATGTTGTCGCTAAAGTCCTTTCCGCCGGAAGTGGCCTTACCGGGAAAAAAAGCGCCTCCTTTATCAAAAAAAGGGGCTTGCGTTTTAACAGAACGCTTTCCACGCTAATGCGTGCCATGGAGAAAGAGGGGATGGTGGTAAACTGGAGCGACATCCTGCTAAACGCCCCCCACGCCGAAGCGATGGGCAAGCGGATAGGGGCGTAGGGCGTTTCCCGCAGACAGACTCAATACGAAACCCGCGCCGCATAAAAGGGACGACATGCGCGACATTAACAAACCGCTGATAGCCATAACGATGGGAGACCCGGCCGGCATAGGCCCCGAGATTGTTGCAAAGGCCCTTTGCGACAAATCCGTACTCGACGCGGCCGACTGCGTTGTCGTGGGGGATGCAAAAGTGCTTTCCGCGGAAATGGCCAGGTGCGGCTCCCCGCTAAAAATAAGGCCGGTGGACGATCCCATTCAGGGGGACTACAACGACAGCACGCTAAACCTAATCGACCTGGCAAATGTGGACATGAACAAACTGGAGCTTGGCAAAGTCTGCGGCATGTGCGGCCGGGCCGCCTTCCGGTATATCGCGACCGGCATATCCCTGGCGAAAAGCTGCAACGTTTCCGCCGTGGCAACCGCGCCCATCAACAAGGAATCGCTGAAAGCTGGCAACATCGAGTACATCGGCCACACGGAAATGTTCGGCGGACTCACCGGCACCCCGGATCCGCTGACCATGTTCGAGGTTCGCAACATGCGCGTCTTCTTCCTTACCCGGCACGTCTCGCTGCGGCAGTCCTGCGATCTGGTTACCAAGGATCGGATCGTCGACTACGTGAAACGCTGCAAGGAAGCGCTGGCAAAACTTGGGGTCGCGGACGGCACCATGGCCGTGGCCGGGCTGAACCCGCACTCCGGGGAACACGGCCTTTTCGGCGACGAGGAAGTCGTGCACGTTTCCCCGGCGGTCGAGGAGCTGCGCGCGGCCGGCTATGACGTGGCCGGCCCGGTTTCGCCGGATTCGGTTTTCCACATGGCGCTGGGCGGCCGCTTCCAGGCAGTGCTGTCCCTGTACCACGACCAGGGCCACATCGCCACCAAGACGCTGGACTTTGAAAGAACGGTGGCCGTAACCAACGGAATGCCTATTCTGCGGACATCGGTCGATCACGGAACCGCGCTGGACATAGCCGGAAAGGGAATAGCCAGCCCCGTTTCCATGATCGAGGCGATACTGGTCGCGGCAAAGTACGCGCCGTGTTTCGCCAAATAGTGAACCGCTGAATGAATCGGCGGTTTCGCCTTCGATGCCCCTCTAGTTGCCGTGCCGCCTGGGGTTGTTCGGCCTGCCGGGCGTGGCGCCGCTCGTAACGGTTATGTACCAGTCCGCCGCCGAACGGGAATTTTCCGCAAGGGTTTCGTCCCGGTTTATGGTTCTGGTGGCCGTCGTGCCGGCGGTTCGCACCGCGTCGGTCGGGCGAATGCCTGTGCCGTCCGCGCTTCTCCACGCGCCTTCGCCGAACAGGAACTCCGCTGCATCGGCGAAGTGGTCTCTGCCCCACGCCGGATCGGCGGTTTCGGAAAGCACCACCGCGTCGACAACCCGGCCGTCCTGATCCAGCAGGTAAACGATGTCGGTTCTCCTCAGCAGTTTGCCTGTCCCCGGAACCCACAGATCCCTGGCCGTCGGCGACGAATCCGTTCCGCCGGATTCCGCAAGGTTGGTTCCCAGCTCGTCCCGGCTGCTGTCCTCCATTTGCCGCAGGTGCAGGGTGATGTACTCCCCGGCGCGGACTTCGACGGAGGGAAACTCGTACACGAGCGGGTTTCTGGTGTTGCTGACGATAAACACGCGCAGCGCACCCAGGTTTCCGGCCCCAAAAGTTCTAAGCTCGATAAACTCGGCCCGGGGCCTGGAGTAGTCGGTTCGCAGTTCCGTGATTCGCAGCGGGGGGAGCCGCTCGTTTCTGGTGCGGAACGGGACGAGCACGTTTATGGTGTTGCCCTGCTCGTCTTCCGCCAGCAGATCTGCCGTTACCCTTTCCCCGGGGCCGGGGCCGCCGCTAAAGCTGACCCTTACGGTGCTGCCGCCCTCCACCGCTTCCGTCCGGATTTGCGGACTAAAGTGCAGCGCGGTAACCGTTACGGGTTTGGAAAACCGGAACTCCACCTCCGTTTCCGACACGGCCCGGGCCGAAAGAAACACCGGGGGTTCCGAAACCCCAAGCATCAGCCTGGCCGCATCCATGCCCCCCGACACGCAGGAACAGACCGACAGCAGTATCGAGCAGATTCCCAACAGAAAAAAACAGACATATTTCATTTTTGTCTCCTTACCCCTATTCATGGCGCAAAACCGGGAAATGCTTTAGTCCGCGGCCGTTTTTTCGAAAAAATTTTTCCGGGGAGGGCGTTTTTCCGGTTTTGCGCGGAAACGTGTTCAAAAACCCGGGGCTTTCCGGTAGACTGCCAAAATGGAAGCGCCGGAACTGATACGCCTGAACCTAAGCTCGCCGCTGGAGTACGCCCGTGCCCCGCTTGTTCCCTTTTCCGGGGAGTTTCCCGTTGGCGGCGAAACCGGGGAGTTCCTGTTCTGCTTCGAGCTGGACCGGGAACAGGCGGCGCGCATAGACCCGGACCCGGGCGCTTTCCCCGGGGAGCTTGTCTTTGCTGGGAAGCGCGGCGGCAGTCCCGGGGAACCGGCTTCCGCAGGGAAGGTGCTGCTTCCGGAGGGGCTGTACGCGTTTTGTCAGAAGCGCAGGGAGCTTGACCGGGACGAGTGTGTCGCCATGGCGGCGGAACTGCAGAAAGACGGCCTGTGGGAACGCCTGCCGCTGGGGAACCGCCTGTATATACGCTGCCTGTTCGAGGACGGCAGTCCGGTTACCCAGTTTTTTAGGCCGTGTTTTTAGGGGAACGCGGGGATTACTTTCATGTTTCCCGCGCCCGATCATTGGTGTTTACAGGTTTAGGTAAACACCAGCAGGCCAATTACCGGCCTCACGATTTCGCGGTTTTAGGGAAGGCTTCGGGGTTGAACGCGAAAACGTCCAGTTCGCCGTCATACGCGCATTCGCCCATTCGCGGCGAATTGGTTACTTTGTGCATAAAGTGATTGTCGTCTTCGCGTTTTTCGCCGCAGTCCGCGCAGTAGAAGGGCGTGTCAAACGGCTCCACTTGTTTTTCGCACAGATATACCGCCGGTTTTCCGCACTCCTCGCATTCAAAAACCGGGGGAGTATTACGCGCCAAAAGCCGCACCGGGCCCTTCTGCGGTTTTCGGTTGGTGGTTCCCATAACCGTAATCAGCGTTTCCGTGGTGGTTCCGAAATCGTATATGTGAAAAAACTTTTCCCCGGCGGCAAAGCTCCCCAGCTTCCGCGTCATTCCTATTTTGTCCTGCCAGGGTTCAACGCAAAACTCGCTCATATGACCGCAACATTCCAGCCATATTTTGCGAAGAAAACCGTCAACCGCCGCCAGCGTTTTGTCCGCCGGAACGTCGATGAACAGCCAATATTGCTTGTCGAACGCGCCCTCGATTTTAAGCAGGCGGCATTCCTGCCCGGTCTTGTCCCCGCTCAGGTCCGCCCCGGCGTGAACTTTCAGCAAATGGTTTTTCATCGCGGTCGTGCCAAGGCTGGCCCCGCACAGATAACAGTTTCCGGTCGAATTCGTTGCCATGTGTTTCTCCTTTCCTTCATTCTCCACTGGTAGCAAACATGCGACAGTATAGCACGCTTGCGTGTCAAAGTGAAGAGAACCGCGTTCAATATTCGTAGCCAACGGGAATTTTCAACGCAGTCCCCTTTGCCAAAACGCAGAGGCCAAGCAACCGTCTGTTTATTTGGCGTTGTTCTGCCGCGGATAATCCCCCGGAAGGTACTTGTACGTCAGTATGTAGAACAGGGACGAAAGCCTGTTAAGCGCTTCCACGATATCCGGCCTGCGGCTTCCGGAGGGCGCGGAAGTGTCCCGGAAAGCGGCGACTGCGGCCAGTTCGGTCTCTCTGGTAAACGTTCGCAGCAGGTTTAAGCGCAGGCACAGGCCGCCCATGCTTTTGTCCATTTGCAGATGTCCGCGGCCAAAGTATTTTTCCGGGTTGTGGGAACGCTCCCGCAGTTCCTCGCCGGTCATACCCGGCGGGCGGGGTTCCTCCATTGGGGTTCCTTTGTATTCCGCCGGGAAAATTCGCCTTACGAATTCCAGCGTTTCCTGTAGGTCGTCCACAAAGGCCCGGTTTTCCGCTTGCTCGCCCAAAAGTTGGGCCTCCAAAATCATGGCGCAGAGTGAATCCAGCTTGCCTCGGAACGCGACTACGGGGTTGTCCTTATACATTGCAAGGCATCCTCCATAGGTAAGGTTATGCGGTGTTTTAGGGGAAATGTCAAATGGTCACGCGCCGGGCCAATTTATCCCCCCAAACGTGTTATTCGTTTATCAATGGCAGCCGTATGTTTTCGGCGCAATAGGTCTTTCCGGCTTCCGGCACCCAGGAATCGACCGCATTTTTGGCGCTTTTAAGCGAATAGTAAATCAGACTGGTGTGTAATTTATTTACCGTGCTATCGTAAGAATATTCCCCGCTTAAAAACGCCTGTTTTATCTGCTCCAGACGGCGGTTTCGAATGGTATTGCTTCCAGATTCCATATGCGGTTAATTTCCTCCTGACTGTTTCTTCAGCCTTTTCCTGCAATATTATCTGGTTTTGCGTGGTGCGTCAAGGTTTCGATTGTGGGTACGGCAATTTTAAATTTGAGCGAAATATGTAACCGTCCGGCCAAACCTTACCCTAAAGCCACAGGTATATTTTGTGAAGCCTGGAACACATCAGCCACGTACCGCCGGTAAGCATCAGTATTCCCGGCGGCAGTCCCAGCCAAACGTCGGTGCGCAGAAGAATGTCCCTGCCAAGAAGGGCAAGAAGGGAGCCCGCGCCTATAACCATAAGTTCCCTGGAACCGCGGGTCCATGACGCGATAAAAAAAGTTATGGCGGTTATGGCAATGGCTACAAGCTCGATTAGCCTGAACATTGAGGCGTAACCGCTAATCATCGTAAGACTGGAGTCCCAGGTCTGGGTATCGACGGGGATGCTAAGCGCGATAAACAACGAGGTGGCTACCAAAACCAGAATGGTGTTGCGCTGTTGCTGCGACTGGTATCCCGCCGCGTGGACGCTGGCGGCAAACAGCGAAAAAGTGCCAAAATATCTGCCAAACAGGATTATCCGCGAAGCCATGAGTAAATACAGCGAAGGTATTTCATAAACCTGCCCTATGGGAAGAACCAGACGCAGCACCTCCGGGGCAAGCGAGGCCGCGAAAAAGGCGACAAAAAATATTTCCAGCGACTGGGTTTTCTCGAAGTAGAAATAAATCAACGCAATCGAAGCGATGGAGTACAGGGCCAGAAGCAGGACAATTATGTTTACCGCCAGCAGTCTTGTCTCAAAATGCCTCCCCAGCAGGGCCTGGAAAAAGCCCCCCGGCCGCAGGGTTACTTCGGCCTCCATGGAGTTGTAGACCGGGACTGTTTCTATCGAAGCGACTATGCCTATCAGCAGGCAAATGGCCGCAAGGACGAATATCACCTTAAAAACAGCGTTCCTGTTGGATAGGGTCATACATTTAGCATAGCCATTGCCGCTGTTTTTCTCAAGACTCCGCGCTTTTGGCCGATAATCTATAGTAGGGAGGACTTGAATGATGTTCAGGCGAGTTTTTGTTGCGCTGGCGGGGTTGCTGGTAATAAACGTTTCGGCTCTTTGGGCCGGCGATTCGGCCACCTTTGTAAATCTGGGTTTCTCCGCGGACGGCAGCATATATATGTTTGCCCAATATGGGGTAAGATCCGGCACCCTCCGGCCTTGGGCCGACGTTTTTATTGTTGATGTCGCCAGAAACGACTTTGTTTCCGGGGGCAGGACTTCCTACACCCACGACAGACCGATAGTGCACGGGCAGACCGGTTCCGGTTCCATGCATTCGCTGATTGCCAGAAATGCGTCTCTGGCCGAACGCCACGGTGTGGTGTTTCCCAATCAGGGGCAGCCTTTGTACATTGCCCTTGCTGGGGATCCGGCCCTTGATAACGAGCCGATTACGTTTAGGGATTTCTCGACCGGAATCTCCTACCACGCGGCGCTGGTGGAAACTATAGAGGGTACCGGAGCGAATCTGCGTTCGTCGTTTTTCATCAACCTTAGAAGTACCAACCCGCGCGGGGAAACAAGGGCGTTTATCGTCGGTTCGCCCAATATCTGGAGGAACGGTATTTTGTCGTACCGCATCAGGCAGGTGCTTATATCCCCCGCCGGCGACTCAATGATTTTTGTTATTGAGATGAGGCAGGCTGCGGGGAACACCCACAACATCCGCTATATGGTAGCGGCGTTGCGTCTTTAGCGCATCGTGGTTTGGTATGTTGTTCGATGATTGCCTAATTATGGCGGGCGGATCCGGTACACGACTCTGGCCGGCAAGCAGTTCGCGTTTGCCGAAACAGTTTTTGCCCGCCTCCGGAAAAACGAGTTTTTTTTCCATGGCGGTGGAACGGGCACTTGCGCTTACCAAAAATAACGGCAAAGTCATTGTCATTACCGGAAAGTCCCACGTTCCCCACGTAATCGCGAATGTCGCAAAATTGAGTGCCGGGAAAAAAAAGCGTCTGCTTGTTATTGGCGAGCCTGTCGCGAAAAACACGGCACCGGCGGTAGCGTGCGCGGTTTCTTTGTCGCTCCTGTATGGCGGCGGAAGAAACATGCTTGTCCTTACCAGTGATCACATTATAAAATCGCCGGAAGTTTTCAAGGTCGATGCCGAACTGGCCGCGTCTTCCGCCGCTACGGGAAAGCTCGTGGTATTTGGAATCCCGCCGAGCCGCCCGGAGACCGGTTACGGTTACATAGAAACCTGTAAAGCTGCCGCCGCAGCCACAGCCGGCGTGTCTGGTGTTGCCGCTTTTCACGAAAAACCGGATCCGCAGACGGCGAAAAAATACGCCGCCAGCAAACGGTTTTTCTGGAACTCCGGGATGTTCGCCTTTTCCGTTGAATCCATGGCGGAACACTTCCGCAGTCTTGCCCCGGATGTGTTTCTGCCCTTTGAAAAACTCAAAGCGCCAAAACCGGATTTTTACGCTGTTTCAAGTGGCGTGCAAATATTAAGCGCCTGGCCTGGTTTGGACAACGCGTACCGTAAAACCAAAAGCATATCGTTTGATTACGCGATTACCGAAAAATGCCCAAACACCGTTATGGTTCGCACCAACTTTGAGTGGATCGATATTGGCAACTGGGAAGAATACGTCAAAGTATGCGGAAACAGAAAATCGCAGGTGTTCAGCGTTTCCGGAGAAACCTGTTACGTGGATTCCGATATCCCCGTCGCCCTTGCCGGAGTTGAAGACCTTATTGTGGTAATCCGTTCGGGCAAAGATGGCGGCCCTGCAACGGCGCTTGTAACCAGAAAAGGCCAAACCCAAAAAGTACGCGAAGTTGTGGATCAGATTAAGAAAGCCGGCATGGCGGAACTGCTGTAAGTTTTGCGCCGGCACAGAGGTAAAAAATGCGAATTCTTCGAGCTGTTTTGTTTCGGCTTCCGGCCGTACTGATTGCCGGAACCTTGTGGTTTCTTTCGTCCCAAAGCACTCTGCCCCAGCCCCCCGGAGTTCTTCTTGGGTGGGACAAAATGCAGCACCTCTTGGCTTACGGGGTTCTGGGGGCCGCCATAGGGCTTTGGGTTCCCTTGGGTTTTTGGAAACGCCGCCCTTGGCGTGCCGTGTTGCTGACCACGGCGATCGGCTCCATTTACGGCGCCATAGACGAGATACACCAGTATTTTGTTCCGTACCGGGACAGCAACGTTTTCGACTGGGTTGCAAATACCTTAGGTTCATTCTTAGGCGCACTGGTAATAATGCTTGTGATGAGAAAATACAGGCAAGCGGAACAGAACACCAGTAAACTTGAGCAGCAGTAGTATATAACCAAAACAAACACCGGAACAAAGAGATGACTTACGAAGGAAAAACCGACGGTAATCGCAATCATACCTGCCGGGCACTTGGAATAAACTTGGCGTTATGATACAATAACTAATAGCGTATAGGTAGCCTACTTTTTGGCTTCACTAGAACGCGATCCCAGTCAGTCTGTTTCGGCGGCGACAGGGTTTCCCAATGTTCTCGGAAGGGCCTTTCCTTGATTTTAGAGGGGCAGTAGGGGTTTGTCTATTCATTCGTTGGGACACTTTCCTTTGTATTACGTTATGGTTTTTGGAGTTAAATTAACCAATTATGGCATTCCCGGAAAAAAGATGGATACAAAGATTTGATAACTATTTAAGCGTATTGCAACACATTGAAGGCGGGTATTCTTTGGGACACGGAAACTTTCCGGGCCGAACTTTCAAAGTTACTTGCGGAAAGTATAAGCTACATGGACAGTGCGGAAAGTTTTTATCACGGGTTTATGGCCGGAATACTGTCCAAACTGAAAGGCTACAGAGTCAAATCCAATAGGGAAAGCGGACACGGACGAAGCGATCTGGTGATGTACGCAATGGAAAGGGCAATTATTTTTGAGTTTAAAATCGCAAAAAAATTCAACGCACTTCCCGCCGCATGTGAGGAAGCCTTAAAACAGATAAACGACAACGATTACGCCGTCTGCTGGAGCGAGGAAGGGTACACCGACATCATGAAATACGGCGTTGCCTTTTACAGAAAAAAATGCGCGGTCAAACTGGGGAAATAGGGGAATTATATGACTAACGTGGCACGAATAGACAACATTATTTCAGAAATTAACGCTTTGGATGAAAAAGACAAGATACTTTTGTTTCGAAAAATGGATGAAATATCTGCCAATTCGGATGATCCGGAAGATAATGAAATACCAATAGGATCTGCTTTTGGGTTATGGAAGGGTAGAGATATTACAAAGGAATCACTGCGTAAAAAGGCGTGGATGAAAGAATGAATTATATACTTGATACATGCATACTTATTGATTATTTGCGCGGGGAACCAAGTGTTTACGATTTTCTTGCAACAAATGAAGATGTAAGGTTATCGATGTCTACTATTACTATGATGGAGTTAATGCTTGGGGCGCTAAACAAAAGAGAGGTAAATTATATCCAAAAAGCATTTAAGACAATAGATATAATTTACATAAATGAGGATATTTCTAAATTGGCGGAAAGCTTTATAATAAGATATTCCAAAAGCCATAATCTGCAAATCGACGATGCATTGATAGCCGCGACTTCGATAAAGACGAATCTGCAATTGATAACTTATAATGTTTCTGATTTTAAGTATATCCCAGATATACAACTGTATCAATTTGCTGTAGCAGATTAACCTTAACTTATGATGAAATTGGCGAACAAAAAATAGACCTTGTTGTTTCAAAAAACGGGCAAGAGGCATTTTTTAAGCACGTTGTTACAAAAGGGTTACTGTTGTATGGATAAAGGTTCTGTAGAGCTATTACAGGAAAATCTAAATTCTGTAAACTTAAGCTTAAAACGGCTTCTGTATTCGTATGAGATATGTTGTAAAACCAAATTGAAAGAAGAGTATTTAGAAGATGAGTTTATAGATTTTGAAGCAATGACGGCAAGATATGTCAGAACTACCGATATGTTGGTCAATAAGGTATTGCGAAGTCTTGATGTGGTTGAGTATTTTGACGGCGGAACAGTTATTGATGCGGCCAATAATGCGGAAAAACGTGGAATTGCAACTGCAAAAGAGATAAGAACACTAAAGGATTTACGAAATTCCATAGCTCATGAGTACATAACGGAAAGGATAGTTCGTTTTTTTGGTAAAGTCCTTGAATGCACCCCTCTTTTAAAGAAAGCCATTGATAATTTAAACACTTACTGCGCAAGCAACTTGAAAATAGGGAATAGTTATGTGTGTTAGCGGCAGCTTGAATTTACCAACATAATTTTTATGGGCATTGTACGGTTGAATTTACAGATGAGTGGGTGGCTAAGATAAAAGAATGAATATGATAATTTGACAGCTTCATTAGGCCTCTTGAGAAATCAACCTGCCATCTCGTAATTAAAAATTCCAGTAGTCAGGTTGAAATGATGATGGTCGAAGAGCCTCCTAAGGTTTCGATACTGCTTTGAAAAAGGCGAAAAATAGGCTTAATATAAGGGGAACACTGTGGCTTCTGTGGTAATTATAGGGACTGGATACGTGGGGCCTGTTTCTTGGGATACGCCTTGCTGATTTTGAAAACGCCACACGACAAACGCATGAACGTGACAAACCCCAAAGGAAAATCGTGTTTACCAAGGTTTGAGATCGTTTTGTGTATTCAGAATAGCGATTTCGATATGGGTTTGGTTTATTTGGGGCTGTTTAAGCACTGCGGTTGTATAAAATATCCTTGAAACGTGACTGATATGTTCATGCGTTGTCGTGTTTTTCAAGCCCATTATGCTGAAAGCTCGACACTGAAAATGCAAAAATTTGCGAAAAAACTACATAAAAAATAAATGACCTCAAGCACAGCTCGCATAGCAAAAAACACCCTCATGCTTTATTTCCGGCAGATAGTGATTATGCTTGTAAGCCTTTACACGGTGCGGATAGTGCTTGAAGCACTGGGTGCCGAAGACTTCGGTATATTCAACGTGGTCGGTGGCATTGTTGTTCTGTTCACATCTCTGAACTGGGCCATGACTAGCGCAACTCAGCGTTTCCTGAATTTTGCCTTGGGGCAGAACGATGTCGAGCAAGTAAGAAATGTGTACAGTGCCAGCCTTGTCATCCATGTATTGGTTGCACTGCTGATTGTGGTTCTCGCACAAACTGTCGGCTTATGGTTTTTCTATACATGGTTGAACATCCCAGCAGAGAGACAGACTGCGGCTTTTGTCGTGTATCAGTTTTCCGTTGCGACAGCGATGATAGGCGTTTTACAGGTTCCATATAGGGCCACTATTATCGCCTATGAAAAAATGTCTTTTTTTGCAACCATCAGTATTGTCGAAGCGGTGTTGAGGCTGGGTGTCGTTTTTTTGTTGCCAATAATTCTGTTTGATAAATTGGTGGTGTATGCTTTCCTTGTAAATGTAACAGGAATTGTTGTTTTCTTGATACATAAAGTATACTGTAACAGGACATTTGAAAGTGCACGATTTCGATATTGTAGAGATAAGGGGCTATTTAGGCAACTCCTTGGCTTTTCTGGCTGGAATTTTTTCGGCGAAGTGGCTAATGTAAGTAGGGGTCATGGGTCAAATTTATTAATCAATGTTTTTCATGGAGTAACAGTTAACGCTGCCATGGGAATTGCAACGCAGGTAAACTCGGCCGTATATCAGTTTGTCAGTAATTTTCAGGTTGCGTTTAGCCCGCAAATAATAAAATTATATTCCGCTAAAGAATATGACTATTTTATGCGACTTATATTTAGGACTGCAAAAATGTCATTTTGTCTTTTGTTTTTTTTTGTATTGCCTTTATATATAAATGCAGAATTTGTTTTAAGAATTTGGCTGAGCAATGTACCCGAGTATGCAGTTGTATTCACGCAGTTAATTTTGCTTTTCTCATTGGTTAGTGCGATTTCTGGTCCTTTGGTAACATCAATACGGGCTACTGGGGACATAAAGAAATACCAGATTATTATTAGCTTTCTTATATTTGTCAATTTGCCATTATCTTTGTTATTTTTATGGCTTGGTTTTAGTCCTATATGGGTATTGATTGTAAGAATAGCTTCGGAGGCTCTAAATCTTATTTGGCGCATAATTTTTCTGGGTGGAAAGATCAAGCTTCCTGTTATGGTTTTTTTTCGTGAAGTGATCCTGCCATTGTTTGTTATTGTAGTGGGTACTGTTTTTTTTACTGCTTTTATACAAAACCTGTTTATCGGTGACTGGAGTAGATTAATAGTATCTTGCATTGTTTCAATTGTGACTATTGGTTCTATGACATACTGGATAGGATTAAGCCGACACGAGCGGGGTTTATTACAAAATTGGATAAAAAATAGAATGCAAAAAAAGGCTTAATTATATAATGAAGAAAGTGGCTATTATGACATGGTATCATTATTCCAATTTTGAGAGTGCGTTTCAGATTGTAGCATCCGTTATCGCAACCCAAAAAATGGGATATGAAGTTGATGTCGTGCGGTATATTCCGCACAACAAAGTCGTAACTATCCCCAAACCTAAAAACATCCAATATTATTTAATGGAATTATGTAAACGGCTAAAAAATATGATGCAGACTGATAAAGAAAAAAAAATAGTTTTCGATGATTTTATAAATAGAAATATTACATTGACCAAAGAATGTAAAATCAGTTCTGAATTATTTGATTTGAACAGATACTATGATGCCTTTATTTGTGGGAGCGATCAAATATGGAGCCCATCTTTCTTCAATCCTAAATATTTTCTTGACTATGTGGATAATCCCAATAAGATGATAGCTTATGCATCGAGTATTGGCCTAAATAAAACCAGTGATCAATATGTAAAAAATAGAATGAAAGCAAATATTGGGCGATTTGAATATTTGTCTTCCCGTGAAGAACAAAGTAAAAATCTAATTAAAGAAGTATGTGGAAAAGATGTAAGGGTGGTCTTGGATCCAACACTGCTTTTGAATGCCCAAGCATGGGAGGAAATGATCGTTCAAACAAAACATAAAGAACCATATATTTTGTGCTACTTTTTGGGAAACAACAAAAAAAATTGGGCGCATGTTAAGAGATTGTCACAAAAGCTAAACCTTCCCCTAAAGGTGATTCCCATTTTTTCAAAAGATTATAAAAGAGGATATGAAGTTTTAACAGGTGTTGGTCCTGGCGAATTTCTGGACTTAATAAAGAATACGAGTTTTATTTGTACTGATTCATTTTACGGGACGATTTTTTCCATGAATTATGAGAAGCCATTTTATGTATATGAGCGATTTTCTAAGAAAGATAATAATTTTCAAAATTCTGGGGTTTATAGTATTTTAAAAATTATGAAACTAGAGAGTCGGTTAGTTAGAAACAAAACAATTGACGATGACAATCCTCTGAAATTTGATTATAGTAATACTAGAAAAATCTTAATCGAGAAAAGAGCAGAATCGCTTTCGTATTTAGAAAATGCCTTATCTGAAAGTGTTTCCTATAAGGAAGACGATGATCCTTTTTCGATTACCAACACTTGCTGTGGATGCGGAGTGTGTACTCTGGCATGTGGCCATAATGCCATAGAGGTTAGAAAAAATGAAGATGGCTTCATTCAGGCGATTGTAAACCAAGAAAACTGTACTAGGTGTAAAACATGTAAAGGGGTGTGTCCTTTTAATGGGCAGGGGAATGTTAAAATTAGCCCCATGACTCATAATTTGTATATGGCAAGATCCACCGATCAAACCGTTTTAAGATATTCCTCTTCTGGAGGGCTTGGATATGTAATTTCCAGGATACTTTGTGAAAAAGGATACGATGTCATTGGTTGTACATATGACAAGGAAAATAGAGAGGCCAAGCATCAGCTTGTCTCTGCTGGATGTATTGAAAAGCTAGAAATATTCAAGGGCTCAAAATACATTCAAAGTAAAACGCATGAGGCTTTTTCAGAGATGTTGGACAAATCGAATAAAGCCGTGGTTTTTGGACTTCCGTGCCAAATTGCAGGGTTAGATAAAATGCTAAGGACAAATAAAAAAAGGGAAAGCCATATTCTGGTGGATTTGATATGCCACGGTGTTCCAACACAGCATCTATGGGAAAAATATCTAAAAGAAGGTGCAGAAAAGTATGGTTATGGTTTAATGCCCGATGTTTTGTTTAGGGATAAGTCAAGAGGCTGGAGAGAGATGCATATATCTGTACAGGGAAATGGAAAGGTGTATAGCAAGCGAGACAAGGAAGATATGTTTTATAGATTCTTTCTATTGGGGCATTGCTATATGGCATCATGTTACGAATGTGCTTATAGGACGGCTTCTGCAGCGGATATTAGATTGGGCGATTATTGGGGGCCGAGATATAAAAAAGACACCGAGGGTGTTTCCATGGTGATTGCGATGACTGAAATCGGGAAAAATATCCTAAGAGAATTAAATGTCACAAATAAAATTCAGTTAGAAGAGAAAAGTTGTGAAGAATATTGGACTGTGCAATACCCCAAAAATCCTATAAGACCTGTTTTTTATGAAGAGCTAACAGCCGATTTGAAAGATGACCATACTTTGTTGGGCGAAATAGCGAAAAAGTATTGTAAGCCCTTTGAGGTTAATCTTAGAAAAACCAGAAGATACGCTAAATACTATTCGCTATTTAAAATATTTGCAAATATATTTTTAAACAAAATGAGGAAGTGAATATGAAAATAGGTGTTATGACCTATTGGGTATGGGAGAATTATGGCTCTATATTGCAATGTTATGCGTTACAAAAATATTTACAGGAAATGGGGCATGACGTATATTTAATACGATATGATCCTAGGAAGGATTCGTACAAATTAAATATCTTAGAGAAAATGGCAAGAGTTATTAATCCGATCAAGTTATATGGATATATAAAATTGAAAATTGTAAATAATTACGAGAGAAAATACAAATCACGTAAGTTTGATGTTTTTTTAAAGATGCATATTGTACAATCCGAAAAAATATATTATTCGTATGCAGAATTGAAAGAGAATCCGCCCGTAGCGGATATGTACATAGTTGGGTCGGATCAAGTATGGAATTTTAATGATATCAATTTAAAGGCCAACATACATGCATATTTTCTTGACTTTGGTAGGCCTGAAACAAAACGTATTTCTTATGCAGCCAGTTTTGGCAAGGATATAATTCAAGACAGTTTTGTAGAAGTGATTGGACCATTGTTGAAAAAATTTGATTATGTTTCGGTGCGAGAAAAAACAGGATTAAATATTTGTAAAGAATGTGGCATTCATAATGCTGAGCTGATGCCAGATCCAACTCTGATAACAAATGTCAATATATATCGTTCATTATACAGTGAGGGATTATTTACTAAACCAAATAAACCATACTGCTTTTTGTATTTACTGAGTAAGAAAATCGATATTTCGACTAAAAAAATATATGATTGGGCAAAAAACGAAAATCTTGGAGTGATATATATTACTGCGAATGATCGTGTGGATAGATATAAAAAGATTTATGCGACAATAGCAAAATGGATTTTCTTACTAGAAAATGCCGAATATATAATTACTGATTCTTATCATGCTTCTATATTTTCTATTTTGTTCAAGAAAAAATTTGGTGTTATACGTCATTCTGGAAGAACTATGATGCAAAATTCTAGATTTGATACCCTATTTGATTTGTTACAGCTAGAAAAACGCTATATATCACAGGATGATTTTTCTGTTGTGAAGAAAGAAATTGACTGGTATTTTAATTCGAATATACTCGAAAATATGAAAAAGTCATGTATATTAAATAAATTCTATAATAAAAATAACAAATTAGATTAACAGACATATTGGATGGCAAAAAGTATTAGTTATATTGTCAGGAGGAAAAATGCATTTTAAAGAAAAGGTAAATCAATTATCGGGAATCATAGATGAACGACTTCTATCTGTGATTAACAAAAACGATAAAACAGATGAATGTGTTTTTTTTGATTTGCCATATCATATTAACATTGGCGATACACTTATTTGGCATGGGACAGAACATTTTTTAAAACGAACAGGAATAAAATGTTTATACAAAGCATCATATTCTACATTTTATAAACAAAGTATGAATAAAATTACAGGGCGGGGGAACAGTTCGCCATGTAAGAAAATTTTGATTTTTTTGCAGGGCGGGGGAAACTTTGGTGATTTATATAAACCTTTCCATGAATTTCGTAAAAAAATCATTAGGGCTTACCCAGATAATCCCATTGTTATTTTACCACAAACGGTTTTTTATCAGGATGAAAGTAAAATAAGAATAGATGCGGAACTATTTGCATTACATAAAAATTTAACTATATGTGTAAGAGATAAAAAATCGTATCAAATATTAAAGAGTAATTTTGCTAATGATGTTGTTCAGGTGCCAGATATGGCCTTCTGTATACCAAGTGATGAGCTGAAAAAAAATCTATTAAAACAGGAAAATAAGACATTATTTCTCAAACGATGTGATAATGAATTGAATAATATAGATTATTCCAGATTTATATCTGAATCAGAAGTCGATGTACTTGATTGGCCAACGATGGGAAAAATGACAATGAATAGTTTTTTAACATTGTGGCTTGAGCGTGCAAGTCGGAAAATACCAGTTATATTTCCCAAATTGACGGATATATATGCGTCAAATTTGTTAAAATCATGCATGATAAAAACAGGTGTAGAGTTTGTAAGTAAATATAGTAAAATTTATACCACAAGGTTACATGTTGCGATATTGTGTTGTTTGTTGGGAAAGCCATATGTTTTTTTTGATAATTCTTATGGAAAAAATAGTGCTTTTTTTGAAACATGGCTAAATGATTTGGAAGAAGTAAAATTCATAAAATTACAGTAACTTTTTATGGAAGAAGTAGAATTACACTTATATTCAAAAAGTCCGCACATAAGCATGGTTGTGGTTGGTTTTTTGATGCTTGAAAGTCAAGGTATTATAAAATTAAAATTAATTAAATGTTATAACAATATAAGAAAATATCCACATGCGCATTTTGTTGAGGTGATTGTCAATAATAAAATAATTGTTTATGACTGTTGGGATTTATGTGATTGGACGGCATCAGACTGGGAAAAAGAAAAATGGAAAGATATTTCTAATGCAGAGGCATTGATAAATGGTATTGATTTTTATTTTAAAAGGAGTTATATGCGGAGTAAAAATATTTGTTTGTCTAGAGACTGTCAAGACAAAATATATCCTTTGGGTCTCTCCTTTCATGTCTCGATAAAGAATAATCCTATAGATATTTACGATAATATTATTTCATATGATTATATAAAATATATTATGGGGAAATATATTTTCCCATGCAAATCAAAACAGCATTTTACAATAGATAAATTTGAGGCTCTTGCAAATTTTACAGATGCAAAAAATTTAAAAATCATGTTTATGACTCGTTTATGGGATCCTTCTGGAAAAGATGTGTGGAATGATGAAAAAAAGGCAGAGAGAGAATATATAAACAAAATCAGAATTGAAATAATAAAAAAAATTAAACAATTATACCCTAACAATTTTGTGGGAGGTGTAGAGTATTCTGATTTTACAAAAAAACATTGTAAGAAACTGATATTTCCTAAAAAAATGACGAATCGTTCCAATTATTTAGATTTGATGAAGAAATGTGATATATGCATTGGAACAATGGGATTGCATGAATCAATTGGATGGAAAACAGCGGAATATGTTGTTGCGGCAAGGGCAATAGTAAATGAGAGAATGCGTTATGAGGTTCCATATTCATTTGAGCCGTATAAGAATTATTTGCCTTTTGAAACATCAGATGAATGTGTGGTGGCTGTTTCGGCACTTATTAATGATCCTGAAAAAGTATATCAACAAAAAAAAGAAAATGAAAAATATTATAAATCTTATTTAAGGCCAGATAAGCAAATATTGAAAACGCTAGATATTGTAAGTGGGGTTTAATCGCTTGGGGTTCAATTTGCTGGCCTTTAGGGCATAGCACTGGGGGGGCGGAGGATTTGTCCCCATGTACGCAAAGAAAAATCTTTAATATCCCGCCATTCATGACGGGAATACTTAATTTTGATAAGGGTTATATGCACTATACATGGCTAGCTTTAATCGCTTTCCGCCATTTTTCTACTCCATTTGGTATCCCCTCTATTTTATTAACGGTAGGGATAAATGCATTCTTGTTTCTACACCTGCTTATTAAATTATCATTTCAGAAAAATTTCTACATGCAAAAAATTTTGTTAATATCAGTTCCATATATATTTCTCCTGGTTTTTAACAATAATGCACTACATATTATTAATATCTTAGTGGCTTGTTATCTTTTATCTGATATAAAAATTGAAAGAATAGTAATATTCAACACGATGTTGTTTATTTTGTTTTTTTTATTACTTTTTTTTGGAATTTGGATGGGTTTCATATTAAATGAGAGGTTTAGTATTGCGTATAAAGGTGGTGAATATGCATATGAATTTGGTTTTCAAAATCCGAATGTTGCAGCTATCGTATTTCTTCATTTTGTTATCTTACTTTTTTATTTGGGTTGCAGGTATAAGTTAGTATTGCTTCACTTCGTATGCATAGCCATTTCGGTTATTGTTTACAGATACACGGGAGCTAGAACGAGCTTCTATGCAATTATAATACTTTTTATTCTAACAGTAATATTTTATAGTTTTGAGTTTCTAAAAAAAATAAAACCTTTGTTGTTATTTATACCGTTGTTATCGATGCTTTTGCTATTAATTGGAGTATTAATGATAGATCATCCATTAGTCATAGCTATAGATATGATTATAACTAATAGAATTTATTTTTCCCACATGTTTCTTAATGAGCTTTCTCTGGTAAATATTTTTATTGGTAAACCACTGCCAGAAGATATAATTGTGGATCAATTTTACCTTGCTATGTTAGCTCATACTGGTATAATGGCTGTAATTGTATTTTATTTTCTTTATATCAAATTTATTTTGAATGAAAATATTAGAAAAGGATATATATTTTCGATTGTCATTGCGATACTGTTTTTTGGCCTTGTTGAAAGTACATTTTTTGGAATCTCTGCGACTGGCTTGCCATTATTTTGGCTTCTTTTTTTTAAAAGCGCATATAATAAAAGAGAAATCATAATTTAAGTCTCCAATTTTGAGAAAAAGGAATTGAAAAGGTAGGGGGCATGGTTAATTTCATGTGCTTATGTTAATTACCAGGAAAACAATTAAATGATTCCAAAAATAATCCATTATTGTTGGTTTGGAGGCCATCCTTTACCAGAACTTGCAAAAAAATGCATGGCAAGTTGGAAGGCATTTTTTCCAAATTATGAAATAAAAGAATGGAATGAAACAAATTATGATGTTCATAAGATATTATATACAAGTGAAGCCTACGGTGCGAAAAAGTATGCTTTTGTAAGCGATTATGCAAGGTTTGATATTCTGTATCAGCATGGTGGCATCTATTTTGACATTGATGTAGAAGTAGTAAGGCCCTTCGATGATATATTAATTAATGGCGGTTTTATGGGACTTGAATCAAAAAGGGCTGGACGTTTAGGGTTGAGCATAGGTTGTAATGCGGGACTGGGCATGGGCTGTAATGCGGAGCTTAATATAATACATCAAATATTAGAATACTACAAAAATTTACATTTTCTCAATAAGGATGGTTCTTTTAATTTGAAAACGGTTGTGGAATATGTAACGATGGTATTGAAAATGAATGGACTTAGAGAGGAAGACAAAATTCAAATTCTAGATGGTTTAGTTATTTATCCTACGGAATATTTTTGTCCTATGTCTTTTGAATCTGGAAAACTAAATATTACAGAAAATACATATTCTATTCACCACTATGATGCCAGTTGGACATCAATGTATCAAAAAGAATATGATCAAATAAAAAAAAATATATACAATAGGCTTGGATATAAAATTGGCCAAATAGTAATTTGGCCACATTTTTTATTATGGCAAGTAAAAGAACACGGTTTCAAAAAAACATTAATGAAGATAATAGCTAAAATAAAAACAAATTGATATGAGGGAGGATAGCTATGTATAAAATTGAAGTCTTAATTGCAACTATGCATAAGGAGAATAAAAAGGAAGTGCTTGATCTATTGGGTGATATGAATATTAATTCTGATTCTGTAATTGTTAGCCAATGCAATAAAACTGATATTGAAAGATTTAGATATAAAAATTATAATGTTACGTGTATTTATTCAACCGAAAGAGGTTTAAGTAAAAGCAGGAATCTTGCTTTACAGTATGCATCTGCTGATATAGTTATGATAGCCGATGATGATATACGATATAATGATGATTACACTGGGATAGTGATGAATGCATATAATGTACATCCTGAATATGATATTTTGACATTTAAAGTAAAAGATGACAAGAAATATTTTAATGAGAGAAAAAGGTTAAATGGAATACTAAGCCACAAAGTTATCTCTTATGAAATAACAATGAGGTTATCATCAATTAAAAATATTTTTTTTAATACCATCTTTGGAACTGGTTCCTCATATTTTCAACACGGCGAAGAAAATATTTTTTTGAATTCTTGCATAAAAAAGAAAAAAAAAATTATGTACATACCGCAAAAAATTGCTTGCTTAATGGAAAACAGAAGGCCTTCTACATGGTTTACGGGTTTTGATGAAAAATATATGATCGATAAAGGAGCTTTGTACTATGAGTTATCTAGCCTTCTGGTATTACCGAATATATTGCAATTTGTTTTTAGGAAATATTCACTGTATAAAGAAAACATGAATTGTTTTTCAGCTATGTACTATATGCTTTTGGGTGTGCTAAAATACAAAAGAATATTAAATCGTAGGGTGTAGATAGTATCTCAAAAAAGTATTTATTTGTCGTGCATAGAGCCAAGCTGATAATATTGTCTAAAAGCAACATATATGAAACATTGCAACAATGAATTAGTTTCGGTTATCATGCCTTGTTATAATTCTGGGAAATTTATTTCTCAGTCAATTAGAAGTGTACTTGAGCAAACATATCAAAATTGGGAAATGTTGATAATTGATGATTGTTCAGCAGATACTAGTGTATCATTAGTGAAAAATTATATCGAAAAAGATGGACGCATAAAACTATTTACAACTCAAAGAAACTCAAAAAGTCCAGTAGAGCCACGGAATATAGGTATTAAAAATGCAAAGGGACGTTATATCGCTTTTCTGGACAGCGATGATATATGGTTTCCCGCTAAGCTTGAAAACCAAGTGAAGAAATTTACAGAAAACAATATTGCTATTGTATTTTCATATTATGAAAAAATATCCGAAAAGGGCAAAAGGAAAAACCGTATTATTTTTTCACCACACATTGTAACATATAAAAAATTGCTCAAAGGTGATTGCATAGGTTTCTCGACAGCTATATATGATACTGAGAAATGTGGGAAAATATATTTTGAAAATATAGGTGCAGAGGATTATGTTTTTTGGTTATCAATGTTACATCCTGATTTCATAGCCTTAAATACTAAGACAGTTGAGGCATTGTATAGGGTTCGAGGAGGTTCCTTGTCATCAAAAAAAATAAAATCAGCAAAATGGACTTGGGATATTTATAGGAGGACACTAGGATTTTCTATTTTTAAGAGTATATATTGTTTTTCTAATTATGCTATTACGGCGATATATAAATATTTGAAGTAGAATTTTTTATTAAGGCGAAGCCTGTTGCGGTTTAATACCGCGTCCCTTGGGGCGGTTCATGCTGGGGGTGCGGGGGATTTGTTCCCCCGCGATTACATAACCTTCAAGGTGAAATCTTCAATACCGCAGAGCTCTGCTCTGCGGATATTTATTTATATTTGGTCGTAATAATACGCTAGATTTATAGTTGCCAGAAGAGAGCCTCTCTACATCTACTTCTAAATTGTCCTTGAAAAAGCAAGATATTTTTTGCAAAAATTTCCCGCTTTGGCGGACATTTTTTTATTTTCCAACTTGCTGACATAATACCCCTTGGCCCAAGAGTTTTACCTGCTAAAATCTTTCAATCTCCTATGCACTTTTGGGTTATCGTCATCGGAAGGTTTCCTTGATCGAGCATAATATTATAAAAATTGAAGCTCTCCCTTTCGTTTCAATAATTACTCCAAATTATAATAATTCAAAATTTATCTCTGAAACAATCGAGAGTGTACTTTCTCAAACTTATACAAACTGGGAAATGATAATAGTGGATGATTGTTCTGAAGATGGAAGTTATGAAATCATTTTTGAATATACAAAAATAGATAGCAGGATTAAAGTGTACCGTATGGATCGTAATATGGGTGCTGCATATTGCAGAAATAGGGCGATTGAGCTTTCACAGGGAGAATATCTGGCTTTTCTCGATAGTGACGACTTGTGGCTTCCTCAAAAACTAGAGAAGCAGTTGTTATTTATGCAAAAAAATGTTAGTGATTTTTGTTTCACGGAATATGAGCATATAGATGAAAATGGAAGGTCACTTGGAAAAATAGCGAAAGCACTTAAAATATTGACGTACAAAAGAATGCTCTTGCATGATTTTGTGGGTTGTTCGACTGTTGTGTATAAACAAGACCTCAGTAATAAACATTTTGGCCCTATCTTATATAGTTGTAATGATTATGCTTTGTTTTTAAATGTTTTACGATATACAAAAAATGCTATGGGTTATAGTGAAGTTCTCGCAAAATATAGAATTTCAAATGACAGTTTATCACAAAATAAATTCAAAAAAATATCAGATTTTTTTGAATTGATGGTGAAATATCAGTATAAAAATATATTTATTTCATTTTTCTGTTTGGTTTCCAATCAGGTAATTAAATATTTATGGAAATATAGAAGGGTTGCCAATACATGAGAAAAGTGATTGTCTTGAAAAAATTGGAAGCTTCTAGGCAATCACTTTTTCATGAAGTTAATGTTGGGAAATTAGGACATCATTGAACCAGCTATTTGTACTTATAATAAAACCGTGACCACTGTCTCGGGTTAGATTTTTAATAGACACTTCTTCAGTCAAAACCATCGGAAATTGAGCGTCAGGAGCTTGATTAAATGGCGCAAAAATATGTAGGGCGTTACTGTTTTGACTCAATTGAGTGTCAATTACTGTTAAACCTTCTATTCTTATTTTCCGTGGTAGAAATGCTTGGTACCCAAAATCCCAAGTGCCATCATTATTACCATAGATAATTGTAGCTGTATTACTGATTGGGTGAAATATACTATCCTTAATTAAAATTTCACCGTCCCATGTAGAACCATAATCAGTTCGTAGGTCTATAAATGTGCTACGACCGGTTACAATAGTATTATTGATGGTTAACAATCCGGAGCCTATAATTTGTATTCCTGCATGGCCAAGTGTACTGTCTTTGATTGTTGCATTATGTACCCCTCTGTGCGCATCAAAGCGTGACAAATGAACGCTGTCAAACATGAGATTTCTACTTTCATTGGATCCAAAGATACCCCAAAAAGCCGTGTCGTTTATGTTGTTTGTCTGCCTAACGTTCCTAAGAGTAAGGTTCACGGTTTGTATAGCTTCGATATCGTATGTACCTTGTATAGAACGTCTAAGTCCCGTAAAGTAGCTGTTTTGGATAATTACATTTGCCGCATTACTTACCATCAATCCAGAATATGGTGAGGCATTGTGTTCGTCAACAACATAGTGTCGAAAGTTATCCAACACAGTATTTGAGCGTACTATTTTGATATTGCGTGCGTGATAAGTTCCTAATAGGTTACCTTGATTTGCGATGGTCGTAAATATTCCGCCAGTGATTAATAGTTGCTCGGTGTCAATAGGGCGAATAGCACTGTAGGTTATTTGCTCATAGTCCCAAAGAATAGGAGTTGACAAGCAAACATTTCCATCAATGTCAACCAGAAAAACCTCCATTTGTGGCCCTCCACTATTTTGGTTTTCACCACGCCTAATATACCTTCTTGCCATGTAATTTTCCACCACAATCAATGAAGGATGTTCAAATGGCCGACCGAGGTTTGCTTGCCCCTTTGTCAGCGAAGTTACGGTGCCACCCAATGATTGTATCGCGTGTCGGCTTTCCACGCGAAACACCCATTCACTTGGGTTCGATAAGTTACGGTCATCAATAAGAAAATGCGCATCTCGCCAATCTGTACTCGTTTGAATTGTTACGGTTCGGGCCATTTCGCTAATACGGTATGTTGCGCCGTAGTCGGCGCGAACTGGTTTGTTCAGTCTGTTGGCCTCGTTATGAGCATTGTAAATGGCCAACAGGTCGCAAGTCTCGCCATCGCCAACGGCACCAAAGTCATGGTAATAAACAAAGTTTTCCCTATCCCTGCCATCACTGTATACCGTTACTGTGACGAATGCTTCGGTTAGTGTATTGCCACCTTCCAGTGAAGTTGCAGTTATTGTAGCTGTTTGCCCCACCACGTCTTTATTCGCCACCCTTATTTGAACGGAAGTTCCAGTTGCCACTGCGAATCTTGGAGTCACTCTGTGAACGCTTATTATGTTGGGGTGGTCGGAATCCCACAGAACGTTTGTGAGTTCCTTGCCGTCTGGGCCCTTTACGTGAAAGTTATAGTGCTGGTCTATACGCAAGTCAAGATGAGTAATGCGGTCGCCTTTGTCGTTAACTATCTTTATTGACGCTGTTGGTATAAGCGTTGCCGGTACGCCGGTGTTTACGCCGCCGATCCACCAGTAACCGTCTATGATTTCGGGGGTAACGCCCGCAGCGCCGGTGGCACCCGTTGCTGGTACTTCAGTGTTTACGCCGCCAATCCACCAGTAGCCGTCTATGATAACAGGGGAATGGCCCGCAGGCCCGGTAGCTCCCGTGGCTGGAACGTTGGTGTTTACGCCGCCGATCCACCAGTAGCCGTCTATGATTTCGGGGGTAACGCCCGCAGCACCAGTGGCACCTGTTGCTGGTACTTCAGTGTTTACGCCGCCAATCCACCAGTAGCCGTCTATGATAACGGGGGAATGGCCCGCAGGCCCGGTAGCTCCCGTGGCTGGAATGTTGGTGTTTATGCCGCCGATCCACCAGTAGCCGTCTATGATCTCGGGGGTAGCTCCTGCGGCTCCGGCGGCACCCTCAGGTCCTGTAGCCCCTGTTGCCGGTACGCCGGTGTTTACGCCACCGATCCACCAATAGCCGTCTATTATCTCTGGGGTAACGCCCGCAGGCCCAGGAGTGCCAGTGGGTCCTTCGGGTCCAGTTGGGCCCTCAGGCCCGGGAGCACCTTCGGGTCCAGTGGGGGTATTGCAAGTTAATATAAAAAGACCGATTATCGAAATAATGGCGAAAATCCATAAAAATTTGGAGCGGTTCATAATAGAGTTCTCCTGCTAATCCAATATTTGCCAAAGAATACCTTCTTCTGGCACTACTAACTCCCACTGACATAAAATAAGATTCTCGCGGCCTGGAATCAAGCCAAAATTTAAATTCCGGGGTCAAGGTTTCTGTTTTCTTGACACCGCAGGCGATAGTAAGGTACCCTTTATAGTAGAAGGTTCTCAAAAGGCCAACTGGATTTTGTGAAACTTGGCAAGTGTTTGCGAAAAGTAAAAACCAGGAAGTAAAAACCAAAAGGAGTGCAAGTGCATAGGCGCGTATTTTTCTTTGCAGCATTTATACTTTGGATTGGTTCAGGCTTTTATGGGTTTGCCCAGGACGTGGGGTTGGCCCGCTCCAGCCTGGATTATATGGTAACGCCGGGGGATGTCTATACCCTGACGTTTGTTGTTGGCGGGCAGCCTGTTTCGCACACGTTGGTTGTAGATACCGATTACCGCATTCGTGTCGCAAACATGGGGATTGTAAACGGAAGAGGACAAACTTTTGTTCAGGTGAGAAACCGGGTTGAAGCCGTTGTTTCAAATAATCATCCGTTGAGCGGGCCGCAGTTGGTGTTAACGGAGCCTGCGGTTTTTAGGGTTTTTGTTACCGGCGAGGTATACTCGGCGGGGGATCGTTCCGCCTGGGGGTTGACCAGGCTGTCTTCGTTGGTTGACGAAAACTTAACCAGGCTTGCATCCACCCGCAATGTTACGGTCAGGGCTGCCAACGGGCAGGTGCGGACGTTTGATCTTTTCCAGTTTTGGCGTTTTGGTAATCAAGCCCAAAACCCCCATCTTCGGCCCGGAGACGTGGTTACATTCAACAGGGTGCAGCGCCTCGTTACTATTCAGGGCGAGGTTGAGCGCTCCGGAACGTATCAGTTGCTGGCCGGGGAAAACCTTAGGGAACTTGTCCAATTGTACGGTAACGGTCTTACGCCGCTTGCAGACCTAAGCCGAATGACGCTAAGGCGGTTTGTAGGCGGCGATGAGGTTTCGGGAGATATAATCCTGCTATCCGAAGCGGATATTACGGGTAACTTTGCGCTGGAGCACATGGATGTCATCTCAATACCTAACATAACCGATTTTAGGCCTGCGGTTCCAGTTGAACGGATTGAACGTTCGATTACTCTTGCTGGGGCGGTCAGGCGGCCTGGCACCTTTGAGTTAATGCCGCATGAAAATCTACGGGAATTGATAGAGGTCTACGGCGACGGTCTTACGCCGCTTGCGGACCTGACAAGAATAACGCTGAGGCGGTATGTGGGCGGTGATGAGGTTTCGGGTGACATAATCCTGTTAACCGAAGAGGACATAGCGGACGATTTTGCCCTTAGGCACATGGACGTGATAACGATACCCAATATAACTGATTTTAGGCCCGCAGTTCCCGTTGAGCGTGTGGAACGCTCTATCACTATTACCGGGGCGGTAAGGCGGCCCGGAACCTTTGAACTGATGCAGCATGAAAACCTTCTGGAGTTAATAGAGGTCTATGGCGATGGTCTTACGCCGCTTGCGGATTCGAGCAGGATAGAGGTAATTCGGCGCGTGAACAGCGAGGACGTTGCCGGGAACAGGATCTTTTTGCCGGCGTACATTCTGGCGTACAATTTCGTCCTGGAACATTACGATGTAGTAATCATCCCTTCAATCAGCGATTTAATACCGGTCATGTTTGTGGAAGGGGCTGTAGGCATTGATATTACCGCGGCTCTTGTTACCACGAACCGGGTAACGGTACGGTTCCACGCCGGCGACACCTATGCTGCCATGGTTCGCCGGAACAGGGAATGGTTTTCCGCAGTATCGGATCTTGAAAATGCCTATGTCATACGGGCGGGCGGCGAGATCATACCGTTAAACCTAAACCATGCTCTTTTTGATGTTACTTACCGTGGAGAGGTTTTAATTCAGAATCTGGATACGCTAATCATTCCGTTTAGGCAGTTCTTTGTTACGGTTGCAGGGGCTGTTCAGAATCCGGGGCGTTTTCCTTTTATCCCCGATCGTACCTGGGAATACTATGTTGGTTTGGCTGGCGGGTTTACACCGGGACGTAATATCCGCGACAGGATTACCATAACCGACATAAACGGAAAGCGGCTAAGACCGGGCGATCCTATAACTCCGGAAACCGTTATTACCGCCAGAGCTAACCACCCAATGCATTTTATTGGCCAGTATATAACCCCTGCTCTGTCAATTGTCTCGGCTATAATTTCTATTTTTTCCATCATCCTGATTGCCAGGTGAAAAATTTCAGCAAATTAAGGAGTTTTGATGAACGAAGGGATTGAGAAGGAAAGCAACGAGGTAAGCCTTATAGATCTTTTTGCCGTGCTTTGGCGAAGGAAAATAATGATAATTGTTATCACGGTACTTGCCATGATAGGCGTTGTCGTTTTTTCGATAGTTTCTATTGTTTTGCCCCCCGAAATATCGCCTCTTCCAAACCGATATACCCCTAGGGCGTTGATGCTTATTGACGACAGTTCTTCTCCGGGTGGAGCCGCGATTGGGGGAGGATTGGCGGCCTTTGCCGGGCTGGGTGGGATGCGGACCGGCGCGACCTACAGCGATCTTGCCGTGTTTTTGTTTGGAACCCATTCGTTGCTTGATTCCGTGGTGGATGAATTTAATCTGATTGAGCGGTTCGAAATTGAAGATTCTCCCAGAGCATCAAGCCGCGAAGCGCTTAGAAGGCTCTTGAGAGCAAGTTTTGATGAAAGAAGCGGTGTTCTGACTGTTACTTTTACCGACATAGATCCTGTTTTTGCAAGGGATGTTGTCAATTTCACCGTTGGGTATCTGGAAAATCGTTTTGACTCGCTTGGCCTTGACAGAAACAGAATCGAACAGGAAAACTTGGAAGTAAACCTTGCCAATGTTTTTAGGGATATCCTTTTGCTTGAAGAGGAAAGCAGAAGACTGGAACAGTCGCTTACCGCCGCCGCTTTTATGGGCGGGCCTCTTCCGGCGATTACTGCGGACATTAACAGGATTGCCATGGAACTGGGGGCAATGCGGCAGGTTTATACCCAGCTTAGGGTTCAAAACGAAATGTTAAAAATAACCATGGCCAGCGAAACCCCGATGTTCCAGATTCTTGAACTGGCGGAAGTGCCCGACAGGAGATCGGGCCCAAGCCGGGGCTTAATCTGCATCATTGTGTCTATGGCCGCCGGTTTTTTCGCGGTGTTTTTGGCCTTTGCGTTAAACGCAATTTCCAACATCAGAAACGACCCGGAAGCTATGGCAAAACTAAGGGGCGAAAAAGCATAAACCGGGGTTCGAAAAACCAAGCGTAAAAAAAGCCCCGTGCGACCTTACGTCCACGGGGCTTTTTTCGGTCTTTTCCCTGGGCGCTACTTGTACAGCGGACTTACCGCCCCCAAATATCGCGAATAATCCCCGTAAATCCTGTTGTAAGCCGCAACGGTTTTTTCGTCCGGCGTAACCGTGGCGCTGTTTTCCAGTTCTACGTGTTCCTCGGCCATATCCTTAATCGAAACTTTCCCTTCTTTTCCGCCTTCCCCGGCTGAATTGTTCAGCAGACACCACAGCGCCTGAATCGCACCGCCCATGGCGGCGGCCTCTGTTCCGGCGGGAATCCGCACCGGCAGGTTCATTACGTTGGCGGCTATGCTTCGCCAGAGTTGGCTTTTAGAGCCGCCGCCGGTAAGGCGTATTTCCTTTGCCTTAAACCCCAGTTCGTTAAACCCTTCAAGTCCAATCCTCATGCCGAAAATCGCGGATTCAAAGGCGGCGCGGATAAGGTTCTCCCGTTTAAAGTTCGCTACGGTAATGCCGTTTATGCTGGCCCTGCCGTTGGGTAAATCAGGAGTGCGTTCACCGTTGAAGAATGGCAGTACCACGACTCCCTCCGCGCCCACCGGGGACTTTTCGGCCGCGCTGCCAAATGTCTGTAGGTCCATGTCGAACAGCGCGCGGAACTCCTCGCTTGCCACCGTGCAGTTCATAGTGCAGAGCAGCGGAAGCCAGCCGCCCGTAGAGGAGCAGAACGCGGCAAGGTTCCCCGTGGGGTCAATAACCGGCGTTTCGGAAAAGCCGAACAGTGTACCGGAAGTACCCAGGCTCATGGTAAGCACGCCGTCTTTCACCGTTCCGGTTCCGATGGCGCTCATCATGTTGTCCCCGCCGCCGGATGAAACCAGCGCCCCTTCCGGAATACCGTACAGTGTTGCCGCGCTTTTGGAAACAGTTCCCGCAACCGCGTCCGGTTCGATTAACTGCGGCAACCATGATTCAAGTTCCGGTGAAATCAGTTTGCAGATTTGCGAAGCCCACTTGCGTTCACGCACGTCAAAAAGGGCCATGCCGGAAGCGTCGCCATATTCGGCGCGGTACTCGCCGGTCAGCAGGAAGTTGATATAATTGTGAGGCAGAAGTATGTGCCGTATTTTGGCAAAGGCTTCCGGTTTGTTGTTTTTAATCCACTGGATTTTCGGCGCGGTGTAACCGGTACGCATTGGCAACCCCGCCTTGGCGATAAGTTCCGCTTCGCCGCCCGCCATTGCGGTAAGCTCTTCGCATTCCTTTACGGTGGAAGTGTCGCACCAGAGTTTTACGTTGTAGACCGGTTTGCCGTTTTCGTCCAGCGGCACAAGGCTGTGCTGTTGACCGGAAACGCCAATGGCCGCAATGGAGCTTTTAATTCCACCGTCAATTTTGTCAAAGCAGATTTTCAGGGCTTCATCGTACCATTCCGCTTTTTGCTCTCTGGTTCCGTCATTTTCCGCAATCAGTTCGACAGGCGCCGACGACTCGGCGATGATTTTTTTGTTTTCATAATCGTAAACAACGACCTTACAGCTTTGCGTTCCCAGGTCTATGCCGCATACGGTTTTCATGATACTCTCCTTAATTCTCCGTTATCCGGAAACCCAAAACCGGGGTTTCCGCCCTAGATTCCTAGGAACCCCCATTATATACCGGAAGTGCCAAATTAGGAACCCTCCGTGTTGCATTCCCCGTATTGCATCCTTCGTATGTCCTAATGAAAACGGGCCGTTGCTGGTTCCTAAATCTTCCAAAATGGGGTATAATAGACCAATCGGCGATGAACAACTACTATGAACTCCTTGGTGTCAAGCACGATGCCACGGCGGCTGAGATAAAAAAAGCGTTTCGCGAAAAGGCCAAGCGGCTGCATCCGGATATTGCAGGCAGCGGCGGCGAGACGGAAGGGCACATGCGTAAGCTGCTCACCGCTTACGAGACCCTTTCCAACGGACAGCGCCGCTACGAATACGACCGCGCCTACTCTCGTCTGATTAAAGTCAACGCCTTTAACTACCGGACGTGGCTACGCAGAAGAACCGACCCGACAAGCCAGGCAAAGCTGGTGTTTTTCGACCTGCTGCATCTGGAAGAGGACGAGGCCATTGCCCTGTGGCGAAAAAACGGCGGCATTAACTTCCCCATGGAACAGTATCTTGGCAGGGAAGACTGGATGGACTGCGCTTTCATTCTTGCCGAGGAACTGGACCGGCGCGGGGATCAGTACGAAGCGTTTAGGCTGCTTGTGTACATTATCCGCGAGGAACGCAGACTGCCGTATTTCCGCCATTTTACCGAAGAGATAGAAAAGCTGATTAGGGAGATTGTGCGCCTGCGCCTTCGGCCCCAGGTTGACGACGAAACGTGGGTTGAGTGCATGGAAACTTTGCTGGGCCTTGGTTTCCCTCCCGGCGACGAATACTACTGGATGAAATCGCTTGCCAAGGCCCTGTTTGCCTTGGGCGATCACGATGGATCGGAGCAGATCAACCGTAAAGCGGCAAAGCTGCGGAGCGCCGGAAAGTCGCCTCCCGATAAGCCGTCCAAAATGAAAAAAGAGACCGTTGCGCAATGATTCGACTGAAAACAGAGAAGCAAATCGAAGGCATAAGAAAGTCCTGTATAATGCTGTCCGCAATGTACCGGGAGCTTATTCCCCTTGTAAAACCCGGAGTGCAAACCATAGAGATAGATCGCTGGGTGCAGGACTGGATAAAGCGATCCGGTGGAAAACCGGCGTTTCTGGGTTACGGCAAACCGAAAAACCCGTTTCCGGCGGCAATCTGTATTTCCATAAACAACGAGGTAATCCACGGAATACCGTCCAAACGAAAAATCCGGGAAGGGGATCTGGTGGGGCTGGACTGCGGCATAGATCTGGGCGGGTTTATAAGCGATCAGGCCGTGAGCGTGGAAGCCGGCAAAGTTAGCCAGGAGGTACACAGCCTTAACATTACCACGCGGGAATGCCTGTACCGTGGAATTGCCGCAGTCCGGGCCGGCCATCGTTTGCTGTGCATCGCGAAAGCGGTGGAAAGCCACGCCAAGGCCAGGGGCTACGGTGTTGTGCGGGAGTACTGCGGCCATGGAGTGGGGCTCGCCCTGCACGAAGAGCCGCAGGTGCCGAATTACCCCCACGGCCCCAACCCCCGCATGGGAAACGGCATGGTGTTTGCCATAGAGCCAATGGTCAACATGGGAACCCCAAACGTGGGGCTTAAAGACGACGGCTGGACCGTGGTAACCGGAGACGACAAGGTTTCCGCCCATTGGGAACACACCGTGGCCATACTTAACGGCAAGACGGAACTCCTTACTGAACCCGTGGAAAGCTGCTGCTGACCGGATTGGCCGCCGGAAAGCGCGCGGCTTTCCGGCGGCCAATCCCAAACCCCGTCTACTTCACGTTAATCTGAATGGACCGCTTCTGCGCCTCCGGACGTTTTTTGATTTGCAGGCAGAGAACGCCGGTTTTGAACTCCGCGCTTACTCCCTGGGGGTCGGCGTTTTCGGGGAGCTTGAACGAGCGGCTAAAGGCCTGCGTTCGCCGTTCCCTGATAAGCCAGGTGCCCTGCTCCGCGTCGTTTGCGCTCTTTGTCTCTTCCTGCTTTGAGGCAATCGAAAGGCTGTTGCCGTCTACGTGAATCTCGATGTCCTTTTCGTCGTAGCCGGGAAGCTCCATCTCCAGCGTATACGCCTGTTCGGTTTCGCGAACGTCCACCGCCGGCATTCGGTTGAAAGCACGGGACGCGGGCGTGAAAATGGAATCCCCAAAAAAGGACTCGAAGTACCGATCGAAATCGCTCAGCGCGTTCTGGATCGTGTTGGGTCGGTGCAAGGTAATCGTTTTCATCTCTTTTCTCCTCTCTGAAAAAGTTTTGTCTCTGCCTTATTACTAGCAAGAACCGTGCCAAGTGCCTGGAAACAGGGAAAATTTCCTCCGGAGCAGCCATAATCGCGCCGGATTCGGGCCGAATACCCTGTTTGGCGGTGAAAATCGCTCCCAAGGGCCAGTTTCGGCCCCTGGTCTAAAGGTGTTTATTTCCTGTTTACGGGAGTTTCAGGGTAAAATTGACACAAATGACCAATGGCGTAAAATTTTCGTGTCAAAATGACACAGTTGGAAACAGCTTGAGATTTTCCCCGTTCCGGGGTATTTTACATTAATGACCCCGAAGCAGGAAGAAGCGCTGTACAATTTTCTGGAAAATACAACCAGTCCGTTCACGCTGAAAAACGTGACGGACTATGTGCGGATGCAGGACTCAGAGTGGGCCGAAAACCTCCCCATGGAGATAACCGCGCTTTTTACTTCCAGCGACGTGGCTTTCCGGCTGGACAACCGGCGCTGGATTTCCAGGCGCGGTTTCTTTGAAGAGGTTCCTTTTGTAATCTCCCCTACCAGGCTGGAACTGCTGAACGGGATGCTCATTCCAGGGCACCGTTGCCTGCCTTTCGCAAATCCGATAAAGATGCCCCAGGAGTACGAATTTTTCTGGGATGGCGAGCAGATTCCCAAAACAACCTCCGAAGGCCCGCCGGGGGAGTTCTACCCTTATTACAGTGTTTTTGGGGAATACGCGCCGCAGATAGTGGCAAAGGACAATCCGGAAAATGAAAACGCCTTTAACATGGATCCTTATGAGGAACCGCCCGAAGTTTCCATCTGCACTCTGGATATGCGAAACATTTTCCGGGAGGCGGCCTTTGTTCCGGGGGATCGTTTCGTCGTAAAAAGCAGGGACTGGAAGGCGGGCCATTTCGATCTGGAAAAAGTGGACAAGAACGAGTGGTCAAAAACAGACTTGAACGACTGGGCCGCCTCCGCAGAGGTTGGTTTTAAGGGCAGCTTTTCCAGGCTGGGACCGGGTTCATCCACGGAGGAGCAAATCGCTTTTGCCTACTGGTACGGCGGCAGCAGAATGAGGGAAATCCCGGCGTATTCGCTGGAGGAATTTCTTTACGAGGTTACCGAAAACATCGAAACCGTGGATTACGGCATAGAAAGCCGGTTCTGGTATGCCGGGAAGGACATTCCGGACAGCAAGGGGCTTTTGGGGGCGTCGGTGCCGCCGGACAGAACTCCGGTTGAGGATATTCTGTTTGACGTAAACGTTCCGGTTTCCGAATTCGTTATACGTTCCTTTGCCCGGGACGCGCTGTTCAGAAAGGAAGACGACATTTACAATACGCTGGGTAGAATTATTCCAAAGGCCGTTAAAATCGGCCTTCCGGAACTGAACATAGTCGCCGATTACCTTGCCGACACGATAGAGGATCTTAGCGAAAGTTACAACATATTTCTGGACAAGCCCATGGGGGAAATCCGGCGGCAGATAGGCGAACTGCACCACGCGGTGGTGGAACTTGCCATCCAGATTCAGAAGTGGGAAATGGACGAATCCTGGTTGCCCAAACACACGTTTATCATGCTTTCGCAGATTCAGGAACACGCGGCAAATCTAATGACGGATCTTGACGCGGACGAGCCGCCGCCGGAAGCCGATCTGGAGGCAATGGACAATTCGCTGGAAAGCATGATCGAAACGTTTACCGACATCAAGGATATGCTTAGGGATGCCATGAACAACTTTAGGCGAAGCAACCTCCAGCTTGTCCAGATTGACAGGGGGGGGGGGCCTGTGGAGATGTGGCAGACGGTGCAGATAAGCGTTGGCGGAACGGACGTGTGGCGCAGGGTTATTACCCCCGGAAACTGGAAACTGGATGACATGCACAGGCTTATCCAGGTTTGTCTGGACTGGACCGACAGTTACCGGCACCGGTTTTTTATTTCCGGTTCCAGCGATCTGGACAGAAAAGCCCTGGACGATAAAGTAAGAATACGGGACATTCGCGACCAGGGAATTAGCAAACTGGAGTATGAATACGGCAGCAAGTGGACCGTTATAGTAATTTTCGTTTCGGCCTACCAGCCCGGAAACAAGGAAACGGTGCGCTGTGTTGCCGGAGAGGGTGCCGCCCCGCCGGAAAAAGTTAGCGGGCCCTTGCGTTTCCGGAAAATGTTAAGCGCCCTTTCCGGCGGCAACGAACTGGAACGGCGCACCGCGCAGTCCGAAATGGGTGCGGATTTTGCGCCCGGCGTTTTCGACAAGGAAAAGTGCAACCGTAATTTGCACTCCATTTACGCGGCGGACAAATGAAAAACAGGACTGACAATAAGTCGATGGACGATTTTGCTCTTGCAACTCTGGTTGAACACGGCGGGGTACACGGCAACGTTTCCGGGGCAACCATGAAGGAACTGGTTTCCGGGGTTATAAAACTGTTGCCGCCCGTTCTGGAAATCGACAGGGAGAAACTTTACAGGGAAATACTGGAACGGGAAGCGCTTATATCCACGGGCGTTGGCAGGGGAATCGCCCTGCCGCATCCCCGGAACCCCATGCTTGGCGAAGGCGACACGCCGCTGGTGGCGATTGCTTTTCCGGTTCAACCGCTGGACTGGAACACTCAGGACGGAAGCAAAGTGCATACGGTGTTTTTGATAATTTCGTCGTCGGTACGGCAGCATCTTGGCACTTTATCGAAAATCAATTTTCTGTGTCAGCAGGAAAAGTTTTATTCCCTAATCACCAAACGGGCCTCGCGGGGGGAAATAGTCGCCGCGATTCGGGAAGCGGAAAACGCATGGGCCGGAAGGCATGCCAACTCCGGCTAGCCCGGCCGGCTTTTGTCCAGGCGTGCTGCAAAAACTCGGGTAATGGGCGAATTTGTTGTCCCCCAAAAGCGGCACGATTCCCGCGGGGGCAGACGACTGGGCATATGCCGGAAACGCGGAAAAACAAAACCGTGGATGCGGTAAGCGCTTCCGGGCACCGGCGGCTTGAGCAAACCGCTTTCCTGCCTTACAATTCTTGGTACAGGAGAAACACATGGGAGCTTTGCCGAAACCGGATCAGTTGTACACCTACGCCGATTACGAAAGCTGGGAACTTGCCGAGGGGGAACGCTACGAGCTTATCTACGGAGAGGCTTTGGCCATGGCCGCCCCCAACGAGCTGCATCAGCTTATTCTTGTGGAATTGGCGACTCAATTTCATGTATACCTAAGAGGCAAACCCTGCAAGGTAATTCCCGCGCCTTATGACGTGCGGCTCTTCTACGCCGGAAACAAAAGTGACGACACGGTGGTCCAGCCCGACATTACCGTTGTCTGTGACCAGGAAAAACGCGGAAGCGAGGGGTGCCGGGGTGCGCCCAGTCTGGTGGTCGAGATACTTTCCCCTTCAAACACGGCGACGGAAATGCAGCGAAAGTTCAGCTTGTACAAGAAGGCCGGGGTTC
>Ga0209755_10001458_pt1 | contig 36638 bp, 26 predicted proteins | sample TergutCo191P1_FD_187301 | JGI IMG/M metagenome (GOLD analysis project Ga0209755, IMG submission 187301) | Cornitermes sp. P1 segment gut microbial communities from Petit-Saut dam, French Guiana - Co191P1 (SPAdes) (version 2) | ecosystem: Host-associated > Arthropoda: Insects > Digestive system... | reverse complement strand
GCAGGCTTGAGACCCGCACCGGGTTCGTCACCCATGATGTGGGCTGGCTGGCCGGGGCCGGGTGGAAAAACCTTTCGTGCGCGGGGGCGATACGCCGCCAGTTCGAGTACAAGAGCCAGACGAGCGACGAATGGCATTACTACATTTCCAGCCGGAAACTCAGCGCGGAGGAGCTGCTGCGGCACGCGCGCCTCGAATGGTCGGTCGAGTCGATGCACTGGCTTTTGGACGCGCATTTCTGCGAGGACTTCTGCCGCATCGAGGACGAGAACGTGCAGCAGGTACTGAACGTCGCGCGCAAAATCGCCCTTAACTGCGTCAAGACCCACAAACAGAAGACCACGGAAATCAATTTTCAGTGGTCAAACCCAATATGGCTATCTTTAATGCCTATTTTGTGTTGAAAAAATGGCTTTCATGTTCTTTGATCAGATGGGTGCTGTTAAAATACTTCATAATCATGCGATTTACTACCGTGCCTTATAAAATTTTGTTATCGAAATGATGAAAATTGATTTCCGTGGGCTGGAACGCCTGATTATTTACAAAAAATCCTCCAAGTGGTATTGTAACACTTGGAGGAAACACCACATGAGAAGAAAATGCGTGAAACTGACGGCAAGGGAACAGGCCGAACTGGAACAGTTCAGCACGATGAGCAGGCCGCATTGAATCTGTTAGAGACCGTTCAAAATCTTCTCAGATAAACAGAGATAAACGCCAGCACCATCATCTGGCAAGAGTTGTGCAGGGTGCGCTCGCAGTTCTTCCATAGCCGACGGGCGTGGTTGAGCCACCCGAAACTTCGCTCCACTATCCAGCGCTGGGGCAACACCGCGAACTTCCCGACCTCGCTGCGCTTCACCACCTGAACCTCAGCGCCGGTGAGCCCCCTTATCGCCGCCGCAAACTTCTCCCCGCTGTATCCCCCGTCCACAACGAACTTCCTCACACGCGACAGCCCGTCCAGATGCAGCCCGACCATCTCGATCGCTCCGTTGCGGCCCGTCTCGTCCGCCGTCGTTACCAAAAAACCGTGCGGCAGCCCCATCGTGTCCACCACTATATGCCGCTTTATCCCGCTGGTTTTCTTCCAGGCGTCATAGCCCTTCTCCCCCGCGCAGGAGGCGTTCTTCACGCTCTGCGCGTCTATCAGCCCCAGCGTAGGCTTCGCCTTGCGGTACCCCTCCTCCCGCAGCAGAGCCATCAATTTTTTTTAAGACGCCGGTCAGCACGGTGCTTCCGTCCTTCTTTTTCTCCGACCAGACGTCGTAGTAATGGCGAACTATCCCCCTTTTCGGGAAATCGCCAGGCAGCATGCGCCACTGTATCCCGCCTTTGACAAGGTACAGAATGGCGCAAAAGACGCTGTACATGTCGATCTCCCTGGGCTTTGTCTTTTTCCTCGCCCCTTCCAGTTCCGGGCGGATCAGCTCGAACTACTCCCGCGTTATGTCGCTTTCGTAATTGTGGCTGAATGTCCGCATGTCTGCCCTCCTTGGGGGTCCAGTCTAACATGTCATGGGGATCTTGAACAGCCTCTTAGAATATATTAAAGTCTCGCCTATAGAGATGGATGGGGAAATAACAGATGATATTTGGATTCCATTGGGGGAATCTTTATTAATCGAAAAAACAAAGCCGTTGTGGAATATTATTTTAGACGGGCTTGGAAATCATGATCCTGGAAGCGGTCGTTATAATCAACAAATGTCGGCGTGGGATACAATTCATCCAGGTAGAAGTTGGGCTAAAAAATTACAAAAAGGAAAAACAGAAAAAAAATTATTAACCTGATAAATGATTTTCTATTATGAATAAAAACATAGTGTACGCCGCCACATCGCATAACAAGCGGTAACTGCTCACCGCCATGTTCGGGCGGTTCGGGTTCCGCAAAACACCGTTCGGGCTTCGCCCTCTGCGGTATTTTGCTCCACCATATTTTGCCAGCCCTGGTCTTGCTGCGCAAGCCCTTATTCGGGCTGGCAAAATGTCAGTTACCTAGAACGCTAGGCGAAATGTGAATGCCTGTTTAATTTATTATCAATCATTATTCATTACTAAACTGACAAAATATATTACAATCATAACAATATCTGTACTCACGCTGGTGAAAAAAGTATTTGATCCGTTTATATTTCTAAACCCTACTTCACCGCTTATGAAATTCATTGATATAGTTCTCCAAACATTATTAACAGCACTATCATAGCTACTAGCAACTAATCCAAAACGTAGGCCAGCAGTATAAACAATCCTGTTCCAATTAATTGTATTACTATTATCCAAATGCATATAATTAATTCTGTTAAAAGGGCCAATGAAAAAATTAAAAAAATTATTTGCAAAAATGACATCGACTGCATTCCAAAATATACCAAAATTTAGAAAGCTGAAACTCGATATATTCTCTGAATCGTTATCTCTCCAATCCCAGATTCTCATTGGAGCAAATTCTAATCCCACTCTCGTATGATTATGTTTAAAATTAACATTTAAGAAATCAACGAATAGTATGGCACTATTATCTCGAAAATTTCGTTCATAACCTATATTCCCCAAATTCCACCGTAAATCATAATTGTCAAAAAAATTGCTGCTATATCCTCTGTTCACATCAAAAGCGTTAATAATGTTTGGCAAAAATATAAAAAATAACAGCATTGACTTTTTCATTGAAATTATTATGAGCATCAGAATCAGTATTTGTCAAGGTAGTAATAGGAAAAAATTGACTTGATATTATAATATGACATTATTACGAATGAATACAATAATGCTGATTTCGTGTTGGGGCTAAGGAAATCTGAAAGGATGGGAGGAAAACGCTTGGCGTTTCGGCGGTCCCACCGTGCTGCGAACCAGCATGGAAGGGTGCATGGTTATTTTTTGGTATATTGGTTTGTCGCCCAGCGCTGGCGTTTGTTCAAACTGGTCAAAGATTAACGATGCTGCCATGATTCCCAGTAGTGCCTTAGGATGGGAAACGGTGGTAAGGTTTACCCCGGCAAGGCGGGAACGCGGAATGTCGTCGTAACCGGAAATGGAAAAATCGCGGGGAATGTCCATGTTTAAGCTACGCGCCGCCTCCAGGCCCTGAAGGGCAAGGTCGTCGTTAAAGTAAAAAATCCCTGTAACTCCCAGTTCTGGTTTTTGAAGCAGTTGTTTGGTAAGCACGTAACCGGGGTAAACGATTCCCTGTTCATCGTTGTATGCAATTTCCAGCCGCGGGTCATGTTTAACGCCGGCGGCGGCAAGGGCCGCGCGGTATCCTTTCCGGCGTTCAAAGGCGGCGCTGACACCATCGTGGTAAATGTAGGCGATACGCGTGTGTCCATGTTCCAGAAAGTGTTCGGTAATAAGCCTTCCGCCGCATTCGTCGTCCTGCATTACTTTTGAGCATTCAAACGTGGGGATATCGTTGTTAATGAGTACTACCGGAATGGTAAGACTTTCCAGCAGCGAAACCAGCCGCGTGTCTTTGTCGCCGGCCCCCGGATATAGCGGTTCTATAACAAGGCCGTCAACGGAGTTGTTAAGCATTTCGTTTACGATTCGCACTTCCCTGTCGCGGACTCCGCTGGAGTTTGCTGAAAACACGCAAATGTGTTTGGCTTGTGCGGTTTGCTCTATGCCGCGTATTATAAACGGGTAAATTTCGTTTGTGATATTCGGCAGTACCACGCCGATAACCTTCTTGAATTTTCCTGGTGGGGTATTCTTTCCTGGTTCCGAAGCTGTGGGTTTGCTTCCCACAAAAGTGCCTTGCCCTTGTACGCGGTATATCAGATGCGCTCTTTCCAGCTCCAGTAACGCTTTTCTAATCGTGGTTCGCGAAAGCCCTAATTGGCTGAAAAATTCGTTTTCGCCGGGAAGGCGCGAATTGGGTTTCAGTACATTCCCGGCAATGAGTCTTTCCAGTTCGGACTGGAGTTGCTTGTATTTTGGAACAGCCTCACCGTCGTCGATAGTTATAAGTTCGCAAAGTTCAATCAACTCCATGCGTTACCGGACCGGCTCCTTTGTTTAGTTAGTCGTCTATTATCAGAGTTTGGATTCCGCGTGGCGGGCATCGCAACACCGGTGTCTCGCCGGCGGAATCGTCGCGAAGGGCGTACACCATGTCGGCTTCGGTGCGGTTCATTACAACCAGAACTAGGGAACCGTCGCTGTTTTTAAACGCGCCGCTTTCCATCATGTTTCCCATGCGCCCGTCAACTGTGGCGGGGGTCATGTACGAATCCATTGTGCAGGCTATGCGTTGCGCCTTTGGTTTGATAAAACGGCTGAAGTGCCCAATGTAGTAGTACGAACTCTGGTAATGGACGGCACCGCTTTTAGTGTCAACCAGAACCGGCGCGTCGCAAAAGTTGTTCACATGGTTCGGGCCGCCCTGCATGTCCAGAGCTATGTTCCAGTCAATCCATGCCGTGCATCCGTGGTTAAGATCGTTGATAATGTTGTGCGCGTAGCGCTCGCCGGGGAACCACGCGCCGGGTCTGGGGCCGCCTTCGATGCAGCCTTCGGTAAAAAACAGTTCCTTGTCCGGAAACGCCTTGGATACTTTTGCGACATTTTCGTACTGGTCGCCGGAGTACCAGTGGAAAGCGGCACCGTCAATGTATTTGTCCGCGCCGGGAACGGCCATGGATTCCGAAAAGCGTTCCCACAAAATATCGCGGTTGTGATCCCACACGAATATTTTTATCCGCGCCGTGGAATTCCCGGTTTGCTTTTCCAGCGCCGGCCCCAGGTTCCGGGCAACGAATTCGCCTTCCTCTGCGGCAGTCCACTCGCAGGAATCCCACGTTTGTTTTGCCGCCGGTTCGTTCTGGACGGAAACGGCCCAGGTGTCTATGCCACGTTTTTTTAACTCGTCGATGAAACGCGCAAAGTATGCCGCCCATAACGGGTAATACTTTTTCAGTAATTTTCCGCCGTGGTTCATTTCGCCGGTGTCCTTCATCCAGCCCGGCGGCGACCATGGTGAAACAAAAAGTTTTAAGCCTTTTCCCATGCAGTCCTGCGCCTGCCGAATAAGCGGCGTGATGTACTTGTCGGTTCTGTCCATGGAAAAGGATTCCAGGGTTTCGTCGGGCTTTTCCACGCAGGCCCAGTTTTCCAGCGAAAAATCGCAACTGTTAAGGTGTGTTCTGGCAAAGGTGTATCCGTTTCCGGTTTCCGGGGAAAAGTACGCTTCCAGAACTTCCCTCCGTTTTTCCGCCGGAATAAGCGAAAGCACGTATCCGGAAGACTCTGTTAGGGCGCCACCGAAACCCTGTATGCGCTGGAAAGTGCGCGATTTGTCCATTCGTACAGTGCAGGCCGGTGCCGCCGCGCCGTGGTTTTTCGTCAGGATTCTTTCCTCTGCGGGAATGGCCGTAAGCCGGTTTCCGGAATCCTTTGCGGTCTCAAATACGGTTTGTATCGTCATAACGTTCTCCCGAATAAAAGATAAGATTGCTCCGTGCTAGCGCCTAGCACAAAATGAGGGAAATGAAATTAAGCAGCGAGCAAAGCGGCGTCCCGAAAAAAGGCTTTGCGTGTTTCCCCTGTTGATAAGGGAGCCCCAAAAACCGCAGTAGATTTCCAAAGGCTCCCTACACCAAGCTACCATAACGCCGGACAAGCTGTCAAGCATTTTCTAAAACCGGCGACTTTTTTTCACTTTTCAATAGCCGGCCATTGCCGCCGCCGCCATTGACGCCCTGTTCCGGTCCAGCAGTTCCGTCTGCCTGGCCTGTAGCCTGGCAAAGCCCTGGTTTGTCTTGAAGGCTTGGAAATCGTTCCAGATTTGGCTAAATTCCTGATCCGTATTTGCAAGGATTAACCTGGGCAAATCCGTACCCCAGCGCCGGGCGATGTTGTCGTAGATAATGGCGTATGGACTTCCGGGTTCCATGTCCAGCCTGTCGTACAGGGCAAACGACGTAACGAAGGGGCGCGTCCACAATTGGGGCTGTTCCAAAGCCGGAGACATTTCCTGCGGGAACCTGTATGTCCACGGATTGTTCATGAGCATCCAGTAGGTGTACTGAACGCCAATCTCTATTTCCTGCCGGTTTTTGTCGAACCTGTCCATTTCGGCGACATAGGGCAGAAGAGTCGGCACATCGTCAATCCATGTAAAGGTCGGCTCTATGCCGAAAGGATTGTCCTCCGGAACGCCGAAGAACAAGGCCATTTGGCCTTCCTCGCTCAACATGTAGCTCATGAACTGAATGGCGCGTACCCTGTCCCTTACGTTTCTGGAAATCAGTGTCAAAGTCCAGCCGGAAATTCCGCCGGAGGCAAGCGTATGGGGATCGCCCCTGGAGTTTCTGGGCCCGTCAATTGCAATGTAGATTGAGTTGGGGTCCGCCGCGAAACGCGCGTGTTGCGCGGCCTGCATGTCCCAGTTTTGGTAGAGCATGGCAAAGAACCTGCCCTGCGCCGCAAGCTCTTCGATCTGGGACCGGTTGTGTACAAACACGCTCATGGGAATAAGCCCTTCGGATGCGGCCTGCCGGAAAGTCCTTAGCCACATAACGTAGTCGGGGTGGTTTGGACCAAGGCCGGGATCGTAAAATCTGCCGTCTTCTGTTTCCGGCGGAATTGCAAGAAAGTTAAGAAGATACGACTCCAGAGTGCTGTTACCCGTTGCGCCAAATTCGCCAAACGTCAACGGAATTAGCGGCTGCCCGCCAATCGTGGGGAACATCTCCCGTGCCGCGCGTAAGGCGTTCAGAAACCCCTCCGGCGTGGTCATGTCCGGGCTGCCGATTGCCTCCCACATGTCCTGGCGAACCAGAAATGTCTGGTTGGAGGTAAGCCGCCCCGCCAACTGTTCAACGTCTCTTGCGGTGAAGGACGCGTTGGGGTAACCGTAAACGTTACCGTCGGCCTGGGTGTACCACGCCAGACGTTCAGGGTTAGCAACCTTGAAGAAAAACGGATCGTAAAGTTCCGCCAGATAATTCAGCGGATAAAGCATTCCCGCTTCCAGCATCATGGGGATTTGCCCCTGCCACCAACCCAGTGTGATAAAATCCGGAAGCGCATTGCCGGCGATCATCGTGTTCAGGCGCTCTTCCTCCATGCCCCCCGCCGGCACGATAAAACGAATATCGACACCCGTTTTTGCGGTAATGTACCGCGACACCCGACAGTTGCCCCACTGCCTGGCAAACCAGCCAAAGTGGACGTACCAGTCAAACTGGATAGGTTTGTCGGTGTTCAGAGTCCAGCCCGGGACATCCGCCGAAGTGGAAGGCACCGCCGGTATGTGGGTGTGTCCTCTCCTACAGGAAACCAGTGCCGCCGCCATAACCACAGTGGTTATAAGCGCTGCTGCAACCATGCTCTTTTTCATAATCACTCCTCTCGTTCCTCAGTTTTTTTGTTGCGGGATCAACGATCCCAAATCAACCCTTAATGGCTCCGATCATCACGCCCTTTATAAAGTAGCGTTGCAGGAACGGATAGATGAAAATAATCGGCGCGGTGGTTACCACCATTGTTGCAAGCTGCACCGACAATGGATTCACCGCTTGGGCCATTGCGCCCGCCGGTATGCCCACCACGGTTCTTGCCGCGTCCGCACCTGCTACTACGCGGAACAGGAACGTTTGTATGGGCTCCAAGTCAGGATCCATAATGAAGATTACCCCCGCGAAAAAGTCGTTCCAGTGGCCTACACCGCTAAAGAGGGTGATAGTCGCAATAACCGGCATCGACAGCGGCAAAATCAGCCTGATGAAGATGTAAAAATCGTTTGCTCCGTCAAGTTTCGCCGATTCCTCCAGACTTGCCGGCATCTCCCGGAAGAAAGTCATGAAAATAATGCAGAAGAAGAAATTGAACAAAGCCGGGATGATGTATACGAGGAAGGTGTCAAACAGCCCAAGACTGCGAAGGAGCAGAAAGTACGGGATAAGGCCGCCGCCAAAGAACATCGTTATCGTACCAAGGGTAAGGTAAAGTTTGTTGCCCATTATGTACCTTTTTGAAAAAGCGTAGGCAACCATAGAGGTAAAAAATACGCCCGTGGTGGTACCAATAAGGGTGCGCATAATGGTAATAAAAAATGCCTGCATTATTGCCGGGTTCATAAACACAACACGGTAACTTTGTAGCGAAAACTGCCGAGGCCAAAGGTATATCCCCCCCATCATTGCGTCCTGGGCATCGTTGAACGAAATAATCGTAATGTTCCACACCGGATACAAAATAAGAACGCAGATTGTAACCATCCCCAGTTCAATGAAAAAATCGCCTATGTTAATGCGCTTTCTGTAAATCCAGTGCAACGAAAAAACGCAAATAACGATGGCTGCAACCACCAGAAAAAATACGGCTAGATTAAACTCGTTGTTCATGCGTGCCTCCTACAAAAGTGCGGAACCGTTTAGTTTTTTTATCACCTGGTTTGCCCCAAAAAGAAGGCCAAAGGCAATAACGGACCTAAAGAAGCCTATTGCGGCGGCGTAGGAAAACCTCATGCTCTGTATACCCACATGGTAGACGTATATGTCAAGAACGTTGCTCCGGGGAGCGTTCAGCGGATTCCACAGAACCAGGATCTGCTCGAAATTCGAGTTTAAAAGACCGCCAATTGCGAGAATGAAAAGAATGGTAATCGTTCCCCGGATGCACGGCAGGGTAAGGGACCACATCCGCCTGAAGCGTCCCACGCCGTCGAGTTCCGCGGCCTCGTACATTTCCTGGTCGATGCTTGCAATGGCGGCAATGTAGATAATTGCCGACCAGCCAAGTTCCTTCCATATGTTTGAGATGGTTATAATGCCCCAGAAGTATTGCGGAAAAGCAAGATACTCTATTCCCTGATTCAGCGTGCCCAGACGGATTAACATCTGGTTTACGAAACCGGTTTCCGAAAGCCAGGTGGTAAGAATACCGCCCAAAACCACCCAGGAAATAAAGTGGGGTAAATAGGAAATGGTTTGCACAACCCTTTTAAAGCGTACGGAACGCAGTTCATTGAGAAACAGTGCAAACACAATAGGTAGAGGGAAAATGATGAAGAGCCGCAAGAGGCTTATGCCCAGAGTGTTTGTAATGATGTTGAGAAATTCGGGATCCTGTATGAATGCGACGAAATGCCCAAAGCCCCCATGCGATGCCCAGGGCGACCTAAGAAACTCCAGGCTAAAAATACTGTCTATAACCCTGAAGTTTTGTTTGAAGGCGATTATGAGCCCGTACATGGGCGCATAATTGAAGACAAGCATCCAGACAATCCCCAAGAGGGCCATTACCTGCAGGTACTTTTCCCTTTTTAGCCTTTTTAGAAAAGTAACGCGCGTTTTCAAAGATTCCTCCTTGCCGTGGCAGCCGACCGTGCCATATTTTTTTGTTTTTCGCGAAAAAACACTTGACATGCTTTCTATGGTACATGTATCATGAATATATGTCAAGTTGTATGGTACAATATTTTTCGGTCCGCACAAGACTCTGTATCGCAATTTTGTGCGCGGTGTCGGTTTTCGCCTTTGCGTCCTGCGCGTTGGCCCCTGCGGGCCCGCCTGCGGTTCACTACGAGTTGGCGAGAGTATATATGGGCCAGCAATCCATGATTCCAGGGCAGAGCGGGGATTTCTGGGATGGCCTTACAGGAACTGCCGTTGCCACTTTTCCATGGGAAGGTGACACGGATGACGCTACGGGCGTGTTTTTCCTGGCCGCAAACAACACCCACTTTTTTATCCGTGCCGAAATCCGCGATTCAGCGCCCCAGTTTAGGCACTCGGACATGCCGGTGGATATGGCGTGGAACGGTACTTCGCTCCAGGTATTCTTTGGCCCCAACGTGGCGCGTCGCGGCGAGCTTCATGCAAGCGATTCCGACCTTACGTTCTGGGTTGTCCCGGATGCGGACGGCGAACCCAGAGTCAGGGTTTCCAGAAGGGGGCTCCTGGACGAAAGGCAGTTCAACGCCGCCGTTGTTGAGTGGACGGAAAATTCCTACGTAATCGAAGCGAGTTTCCCGCTGGTGGTGCTTGGCATGAACAGGCCGCTTAGTCCGGGGCAGGGTTTCCGCACAGAGTTCCGGATTAACCACGCGCCGATGTATCAGCCGCGTTCGGTAATCGTTAACTGGCGCACGTATACCGATGACGCGTGGAATAACCCCAATGTGTGGTCCTACGGCGTGGTTGTCGCAAGGCCGTAAGGCGCTGTTTGTTTGCCGCCGGGCTCTGCGGTCAAGACCGGAGGGTGCGGCGGGCAATGGTTCTGGTGCATGGAGAGAAGCCGGTTTTGAACCGCTTTATTGGATTTTGTTAGGAGTAGTAGCATGATGAAAAAATTGACGGCGTTTCTGGTTCTGCTTTTCACCGCTCTGGCGTTTGCTCAAGCCCAAATAGTAACAACGGTTCGCGATGCCCACGGCGGCTGGGAGCTTCGCGTGGATGGACATCGCTTTTTTGTTAAGGGTGTAAACTGGTCGGTAAACCCGCCAGGGACGCACGGTGTGTGGAGCCTGTGGAACGAAAGCGACGCGACAGTCCGCCGGGTTATAGACGCGGAGGCGCAGATGATGGTTGCCGCTGGGGTCAACGCGATTAGGGTTGGGCCGGACATTCCGGCGCGGTGGGTGGAGCATCTGTACTTTATGTGGGGAATCCACACGATTGTCCACGATGTGTTTGGCCGCTGGGGAACATCCGCCGAAGGACGTTTTTATCGCCCCACGAATTTTTTCCTTCCGCATATTCGCGAACAGTTGTTGCGCAATTCGCTGGAAATTGTAGAGAGGTTCAGCGGCGTTAACGGCGTGCTCATGTACATGTTCGGCGACGGTAACGGCGACGGCCTGTACTGGTCCGGCGACGATGACCATCTGGATATAATCGCGCGGTTCGGGACAAATCCGGGGCTGCGCAGGGGGAACGCCCTGTTTTCGCTTCTGGAGGAAGTGTTTAGTGAAGCAAAACGGATTGATCCGCGCCGGCTTTTCGCCTTTGTAAACAACGACCTTGGGTGGCTTCCAATAATTGCGGATGTTGTTCCCAGTATGGACGTTCTTGCGGTGAACATGAATCGCGGAATGAGGGCCGGCCCCGATTTTTGGCAGGGAGCCGCATCCGGAATAGACAGGCCGGTGGTAATTGCGTCTATAGGCGTGGATGCGTGGAACGCCAGGCTTCACCGCGAAGACCAGTTCCACCAGGCGGTATACACCTTGGCCCAGTGGGAAGACATTTACGCCAATGCGTTTGGACACGGCATGTCCAACTCCCTTGGCGGTGTGGTAAACGCGTGGACGGACATGTGGTACCACAACGACCACTACTCCTGGGAGTTTGCCGGCATACAGGACACGGAGGCGCTGTTCGAGCATTCCGGTTTTGCGTTTGACCATGTTCCGGGGCAGCCCAACGTAAACCCTGAATGGATGGGTATTACCGCGCAGGGGCCGCGTATTGTCGCCGCGAACATTCGCGAAAGGCTACCCCGTGCGGCGTATTACGTTCTACAGCAAATCTGGAGCGTGAATCCATGGGAGTTGTCCCCCATGCCGCCTCAGGTAATAACAACGACAACCGTAAACGAAGATGGCGAAACGGTAGCAGTTACGCAAACGGTTCCGGGAACGGGACTTTCCCCCGCATTCCGGGCGCATTTTGCAGACGTTGATATAACCAGAAACCTTGTTCGTGGATTGCAGGATTCCTGGCAACCGCCCCAAAGGTGGACTGTGCGAAACCAGTTTACGTTTACCGGTATGCAGACGGGCCACGATGTTTCCGGACATTTGCGTGATGGCGGCAGTATATTCGACGCTTTTAGGGATGTGCCTTTCCGTCCCACCCGCCCCCCCCTCCCAGATGAACCGGGTTATGATTCAGGAGCACCGGGGGGAGGTGAGCCTGTTGTGCTTCCGCCTCATCCATCCATTCCTGTAGGGGTTCAGTACGCTGCGGAATTGCGAACCACTTTCTGGGGTGTATCGGACGCGATGATTGGCGGCGGAAGTCTGGAAGGCGAAGTTACCGTCTACTTTAGGTTCGACAGAGACCCCGCGAGTCCGGGGCTGCCTCCGCGTGATCATCCGGAGTTTGATCCGGATACTTCCCCCTGGTACCGGCCCGGAGGACAGCTTTTGCCCTATTTGTGGCCAACCGCTCCAATGCCGCTGCAGTCCCTTATTCACAGAACTTCCGCCATGGGTTTGGCTTTGCGCCCCATCGATCTGTATCAGGCTTGGTTTAGGTGGACCGGTTTTGGCGCGGAAGTACACGGCTTTTTCCACTCCGGTCGCGGCGACTGGATGGGTCGCGGTGACTTCTTTAATTTTGCGCTGGAATCGTGGGACCAGTACTCCGGCGATCTCTGGAATATCCGGCAACCCATGGGCGTTGAATTCCGGCACAGCTTTGGCATGGGAGCGAATCAGGGACTTTCCGTGCTGGCGGGCCCCAGAATTTTTCCGGGCGCAAACCCAATGCTGGTCGCCATGTGGAATCAGGACATTCCTTGGGAAGGACATTTGTTTAGGTATTCCGTCGCGTTTAGTCAGGAACTTGGAACGCACGACATTCAGCTTCTGGATGCCGACAGCGATCTGGAGTGGCCTATTACCTGGGGGCAGGATCCCATACCGCAACCCCTGGCCGCAGGCCGGGCTTCCCTCTGGTTTTCCTGGCAGCCCCAGATGACTGACACTTCCAGTTTTACAGCGCAAATGGGTCTCATGGCTTCCAACTGGCAGAAGATTGGCGATGCCTGGGAAACGGTTGGGGATGGACGCGGTGAGATTGGCGTTTTTGATACGCTTGCTCTTAAAACGCGGCTTAATTTTTCGCCCATCCAGCACTTCGGGTTTATGGCTGAATTTATTTACGCCGGTCTTGTCGCGGACACCAACTGGCATCCGTACCAGATTGGCTCTTTGCATGTTGACGCCGGTTTGGGGAATCGCGTTGAGGTGAAGGCCGGTGTAACCGGCAGCCACGGTAATTTTGCGCTTGGGTTGAACGCGCTTTGGCGGCAGCCCATTGTTGGCCCCAGTGGCGGAACCCATTTCCAGACAAACCCGTTTAGGATTAGCGGTAATCGCGAAACCTTGGCGCTGGAATTCATCTTTGCCTTCGACATGGAACCGGGCAGTTGGATATGGTGGTGGAACAATCCGGATACGGAGGGAGCTTTTTTTGCTACGACTTTGGTTGCCCGCTACAACATCTTTGAAGGCGCGACAGACCCCGGTTTGATTAACACAGGTGATCCCAACGGAAGCCTCGCGTGGATGCCCAACGGGTTTCCGGAAACCAGGGGAAACTACAGCATTGCCTGGCGCAAGTTTTTTAACCCCAACAGCGACTTTAGGTTTGTCAACACGCTTTCGTTTACTCGCGGTCATCCCAACAATGGCCTGTTTGGCGACTGCATAGAAGCCGGTCGCTCAACCATAAGCGGCTGGTCGAACAGTTTGCAGATGCGCTACAAGCGTCTTGTCGCCGGCGGTACGGTTACCAAAAATCTTTGGGGAACCGGTTACACGATGGACTGGAACATGACTTTCCCCTGGCGCTGGTCTATGGAAATGGCTTTCTCCTTTGACCCCAGACCAAGCCTTGTGACTTCCGGTAACCGCGTGGGTGTTCGGTGGAACGGTGTTACTCGTGATGAGTTTTCTCCGCACTTGAGCATCCTTGGCGGTCCGGTGGATACCCACGAGCTGGTTCTGTTTTTTGACTTCAGCTTTTAGGAGGTAGAATGACTGCCAAACGTTGTTCCGCACTTGGTGCGGCTATGGTAATAACGCTGGCCTTTCTCGCCGTCTCGTGCCCTACGATCATCGAGGAAGCGAGGCGCTGGGAACCGGGGCCATGGCCGCCCGGACAGTGGCACGAAACGGATCCGAGCCCGATGGGCTGGGGCGCTCCGGACAGAAAGGGCCAGTGGGAGCTTGTCTGGCGCGATGAGTTTACCGGCACCGAACTGGATCGCGCAAAGTGGAACATCGACACCGGTACCGGTGCGCAGTTTGGCCTGGCGGGTTGGGGCAACCAGGAACTGCAGTACTACACCGAAAGTGAAAACAATTTGAGGGTGCAGGACGGAATGCTCGTTATCGAAGTCAGAAACGACGGGCGCACCGGTTCCTGGTGGCAACATGGCGGCGGCGGGCAAATGGTACAAAGCCACAGGCCATTTACCTCCGCCAAGGTTACCACCGGGGGAACCAGATCCAGTAACACTTACTGCACGTTGCACCCGGACTGCATTGGACGGCACGACTGCACCGGATGTGTTTTGCCGGAAAGATTCAGCATCTCGGAAGGGTTTATCGAAGCGCGAATAAGGGCCCCCCGGGGGGTGGGCTTCTGGCCCGCTTTCTGGACGCTCGGCACGAATACCAACCGTTACGGTAACGGCGGCCCCGGCGCGCACGTTGGATGGCCCAGCAGCGGCGAGATTGACATTATGGAAATGCAGGGCGGTCGCGAGTTTATGCACATTTCTACGATTCACCACGGCGTAAGATATCCCGCCCAGCGCTGGTATTCTGGTAGGTTTATCGATGTTCGCAGTGTTTTGCCGCAGGGTGTGGACATGGCCAACGGTTTCCACGTTTACGGTGTTCGCTGGGACGAAAACACCATGCATTTTTACTTCAACGGCTTGAACTGGTTTACCATCGACCTGAACCGTTTGCAGGGAGGGCAGTACGCAAACGCCGAATCCTTTACGGCTCCAACGGGCCAGTTCATAAACCTTAACTTGGCCGTAGGCGGAAATTTTATTAGCAATATTCCGCCAGCCGCTTCGCTGTTCGCTCCGGGTTCGCCATGGGAAAATCGCAGTCTTATGGTGGATTGGGTGCGTGTCTACAGAAGGGTTGGAGGAAATAGTATTGTTCGCATTAACGGTGAAGTGGTTCCATAGGGGGTAACATGGCCGCAAAGCGGTTTCTGGTGTTGGGCTGCACGGCCCTGGTAATGGTTGCAGTTTTTCTCGTTATTTCCTGTTTGTCGGCCGGCAACGCTAATCTGCCGCACTGGGATTCTGGGGACTGGCCGCCCGGGCACCATTCCTACAACGATGCGCCCAACCCCAATCCCAGGGGCTGGGAAAACAGACCTGGCCAATGGGAACTGGTTTGGCGTGACGAATTTAACGGCACCGAGTTAAACCTTGATAACTGGAACATCGAAACCGGTACCGGAGCGCAGTTTGGTACTACCGGTACTGGCTCCCCGTTTGGTTTGGCGGGCTGGGGCAACTACGAAGCGCAGTATTACAGGAAAGACAACGTAAGCGTCCGGAACGGAATGCTCGTTATAGAGGCGCGTAATGACGGGCACGTCGGCAGTTGGTGGCAGCATTATCCGCTTCCGGCGGGGGCGGTGCAAAGGGAAATGCCGTTTACTTCCGGCAAGGTTACCACGGGTGGAACCAGGGCCAGTAATACTTATTGCGCTTTGCATTCCGACTGTACCGGAATTCCGGACTGCGCCGGGTGCGTCTTGTCGGAAAAATTCAGCATCTCGGAAGGGTTTATCGAAGCGCGAATAAGGGCCCCCCGGGGGGAGGGTTTCTGGCCCGCTTTCTGGACACTGGGCACGAATGCCAACCGCTATGGCAATGGCGGTTCCGAGGCGCACGTTGCCTGGCCCCGCAGTGGTGAGATTGACATTATGGAAATGCGCGGCGGTCAGGAGTATTTGCATGTTTCGACGATACACCACGGCATGAGCTTCCCCTACCGGCGTTGGTTCCCCGGTAATACTCTGGATGTTCGAAACGTTTTACCGCAGGGCGTGGATATGGCAAACGGTTTTCATGTCTACGGCGTATGGTGGGATGAAAACAACATTCACTTTTATTTCAACGGCTGGAACTGGTTTTCCATCGACCTGCGCCGTCTGCAAGGTGGCCCTTCCGCAAATGCGGCGGCCTTTACTTATCATCTGGGGCAGTTCATAAACATCAATCTTGCCGTTGGCGGCAATTTTATACAAAGAGCGGAACCCGGCCCGGCACTGTTTGCCGCCAGTGCCAGCCCCTACGATCGCAGTCTGATGGTGGACTGGATACGTGTGTATAGAAAAGTTGGAGGGAACAGCGTCGTCCGCATTCACGGCGAAGTGATTCCCTGTTCCGGTAATAACGCCGGTCTTACAAATGAGAGGTAGCAAAGATGAAAACAGGAAAATGGTTTTCGGCACTGGGTTGCGCGATTATGGTTCTTGCGGTAGGGTTTTTTGTCATGGCCTGCCCAACGGACACTGAAACCGAAAAGCCGGGAAACGGGCCACCGGAGAACGGAACGTCGCCCCCGCCCCCCCCTTCGCCGCCACCATCGCCGCCGTCATGGCTTCCGCCGACCGGTTCCGCCGGTACGGAAGCGGTTGAGGGATATGCGGAAGGGGCGTTCCCCGCTCCAATGGGCTGGGAAAACAACCCTGGTCAATGGCGGCTTGTGTGGAACGATGAATTTGCCGGTGATACGCTAAATCCATACCGGTGGAATATCGACACCGGAACTGGTTCGCAGTTTGGTCTTACTGGCTGGGGCAACAACGAACTCCAGTATTACAGAAAAGACAACGTGCAGGTGCGCGACGGATACCTAATCCTTGAAGCGCGTGATGACGGTCGTGGTGTAATGAACTTTACTTCCGGCAAAGTTACCACCGGCGGTACCAGAGCCAGCGGCACTTATCTTGGCGAGGTTTTCCCTGAAAGATTTTCGATACCGCAAGGGTTTATAGAGGCGCGGATAAGGTCCCCCCGGGGGGCGGGCTTCTGGCCGGCTTTCTGGACGCTGGGCACAAATTCCAATCCCTATGGCCAAGGTGGCGTTGATGCGCATGTGGGCTGGCCCTCCAGTGGCGAGATTGACATTATGGAAATCCGTGGACACGAGGCTGGCCCGCATATGTCCGGTTCCCCGCCCCAGCCTACCGGGGCCAGATTTATGTCAACGATTCACCACGGTACGCGGTATCCGGACCGGCGTTGGTTCCCCGGCGCTTCAATGTGGTTCGATGACCGGAGCCAGCCCATTGCCGTTGGTCAACACCACATAGACGCGGGCAGGGTACTCCGGAGAACGCCTGTAGTACTACCGGAAGGCGTGGATTTGGCAAACGAATTTCACGTTTACGGTGTGCGCTGGGATGAAAACCGGATGGATTTTTACTTCAACGGTGTTAACTGGGTTTCCATCAATCTTAACAATCTGCAAGGCGGCGAGTTTGCAAACGCCGAATCTTTTACCGCGCTGACTGGTCAGTTCATTAACATTAATCTGGCCGTGGGCGGTAATTTTCTTCCCCCGGCGGAGAGGGAACCAAGCCCCGATGCGTTTGCTCCGGGAGCCCCCTGGGAAGAGCGCAGTTTGACGATAGACTGGGTGCGTGTACACGAGAGAGTTCTAGATAACTAAACGAAGACAGGAGGACGAAAGTGAAGAAGACGAGATGGATTGTGCTGGCAGCTTGTGTCGCACTCATCATTGTTGGCGGATGCGCCACTGGACCGGTTAACAGAACGCCGTTCATAAGCGGTGGAACATTGGTATGGTACGACAACTTCGACGGCGACACGCTGGATCCCGCAAGGTGGAATATCGACACTGGAACTGGTGCGCAGTACGGATTGACCGGCTGGGGTAACTACGAGTCGCAGTACTACAGAAGGGAAAACGTCATTGTAGAAGATGGCATGTTGATTCTGGAAGTACGCAACGATGGTTTCGGCGGCATGCCTTTTACGTCGGGCAAAGTTACTACCGGTGGTATTAGAACATCCTATGGGGAAGCCTATCCGGAAAGATTTGCCGTTATGCCGGGCTGGAGAGTTGAGGCGCGTATAAAAAGTACTCGTGGCGCGGGTTTGTGGCCGGCGTTCTGGTTGCTTGGTACTACCGTTAACCAGTATGGTTCCGGCGGCCCCAGGGCGCATGTCGGCTGGCCCCGCAGCGGCGAAATTGACATTCTGGAAATTCGCGGCGGCAACGAACACAGACTTTATTCCACCATCCATTACGGCCCGTATTGGCCCCTTAACAGACACCAGGGGGACTTTATAGATTTACCGGAAAGCATGGCGGACGAATGGAACGTGTTTGGCGTTACTTGGGACAGGGATACTTTGCACTTTCTGCTTAACGGCGAAATCTGGCAGACAATATCTTTAAGCACAATTCAGCAGGAATGGCCGCGCTCTTTTGTGAGGGAAGCGTTTACCGCAAGAACCGGTATGCTCATCAACATTAACGTCGCAGTGGGCGGTAACTTTATTGGCGGGGTACACCCCGAGCCTTCGATGTTTGACGAAGATGCCCCCGCAGAGGATCGCAGGTTTTTCGTCGATTGGATCAGGGTTTACCGTCCATAAGTTGGGTTTACAAAGGCGGCACGAATAGGCTGCGTTGCAGTTCCGGGTTGCCAACAAAAACATAGAGGCCCTTGCGGAACCACATTTTGCAGGGGCTTCGAGACAGCAAGGAGACAAATTATGAAAAGGACACTTGTAAAGGCCATTGGCTTTGCCTCCATCATCGTTACGGCTCTGGCGTTTCTTGCCTCGTGCGGCACCGGTGCCGTGGCACGGCCAACCATCATCCCCCCCACGGACATCAATCCTGTGGTGTTTGACAATTTTAACCACAATTTTTCGTCCCCGTTGAACGGAAACAACGGACAGTGGGGAAACAATGACATTAACACGAATGGTTTGGGCTACTGGTTTGGTGGCGTAAGTTCCGAGTCCATGGTGCTTGCGGAACCGTTCCATGGTGTTTTCCACCGCGTTGCTACTTTTGGCCTGGGCGCTGCCGCGAACAGTTGGGGAAGAACGTTCCAAACCAGAGACGGCATACCCGCTCCGTTGGCCGCACCGGCGGCCATTGGCATTAGGTTCATGGCTCGGGAGGACAACGCTACTTTCGTCGATGTTAACTGGGGCGTTTTTGTTCATGCCGGCAGAGGGGTAGGTGGCCCCAGTGCGGGAATGTATTTCCAGATAACCGAATACGGCGAATGGCAGGAATTCTTTCTGGAGTTCCCCTCCGGCTTTAGAGGCGAGTGGATAACCGGATACGATTTCTGGATGCGGACATTCCCGGCACGCGCTCTCCAGGGCGATGCCGCTTCCGCCATGTCCATTGCCCAGATGGAGTTTGTCTATCCGGAAACGATGCCTGTGCCGCCTATGGCGGAGGACGAATAAAACTGAAAGGGGAAGGTTTATGAAGAAACAACTTGCAAAGGGTTCCGGTTTTGCTGCCGGCTTCGTTATGGTCTTGGCGTTCTTTGCCGCATGTGCCACAACCGGCGACCATCCTGCTCCCGCCCGTATTCTGGAGCCTATTCCCCCTGCCGATTTAAACCCGGCGGTGTTTGACGATTTTAACCATGGTTTCGCTTCCCCGCTGAACGGGCACAATGGAACTTGGGGTAACAACATTATTAACGATACCGGTTTAGGGTACTGGTTCGGCGGTGTAAGCTCCGAGTCCATGGTTCTGTATGACGGACCACCCGCCGGGCAACCGCCACCGTTTAACAACCGCGTTGCCACTTTTGGGTTGGCCAGTTCCGAAAACGGATGGGGTAGGAGTTTTCAGAACAGGGATGGAACACCAACTCCGCTGGGTGCGCCTGACGCCATTGGGGTTAGATTCTGGGCGCACGAAGTTGGCGTGGCTTTCCTTGGTTCCGCCTGGGCGCTTTACATCCACGCCGGTCAAGGGGAAGAGCATATTTCCGCAAGCGTCGAATTCCGGATAACCGCGATAAACCAATGGCAGGAATTTTTTCTGGAATTCCCCGAAGGTTTCGGAAGCGAATGGATAACGGGCTACGATTTCTGGATGCGGGATTTCCTGCCTGCGGCAACGGGACCGGGTGCCTCCGCCAGTATGTCTATTGCCCAGATGATGTTTGTGTATCCGGAGCCGTAGTACGCCCATGAAGGGTAAAAATGGTAACACAAAAGGGCCGCGTTGCGGTTCCGTGTTGCCAGAGAAAACATATACAGGAGAGAGCTATGAAAAGGAAACTTGCAAAAATGACGGGCATTGTTGCCGTCCTCGTTATGGTTCTGGCGTTTTTTGCCGCGTGCAATAATGGTACCGGTCCATCACCCAGCCCGCCAGACCAGCCGGGCCCACCTGGCCCGCCTTCACCGCCACCGGGAGGTGGAGGTGAAGCCTGGTTTGATGGCCCCGATGGTCCCGTCCACACTGCGGTAACAAGGCCTCTAAGAAGAGTGGGTTTGGTTGATGATTTTAACCATGGTTTTGCCGCCTCCCTAAACCCCACCTATTGGGGTGCGGCGGAAACTGCCTTGGCTGGAACCATGGGGTACTGGCTTAGTGGCGTAAGTCTTGGCGCGTACCTGTTTAATCATGCGGATGCCGGTTTTACCGGTCCGCGTCTCGTCGCCTACACCACGTATCATCCTGCTAACGGTTTTGGAAGAACGCTTCACACCACTGCCGGCGATCCGGCCCCGGTAACGGTGCCCCCCGCCGCCGACGGAGTCAGTTTTTCGATTGCCGAAACGAATCCCGTCGCCGACACCTATATGGCGTGGGTGTTTATTGTTTCAGGTCCGGATGGTGCTTCTGCCAGCATGTACTTCCGGATTGATCAAGTGGGAGTGGCGCAACGGTTTGCTCTGGAACTGCCCGCCGACTTTGGAAATGTTGTTACCGGATTCACGATTTTTAACCAGCCCGAAGGATACTTCGACTGGGAAGTTGCACCTCCTGGCGGCGATGACATTCCATCAAGCGCACTGTTTCTTTTCGACGTGGACTTCTTTGCCTGGGACGATTAAAGGCTAATCCGGTTCCTGAATTTTGGCACCGGATTTTGTTTCAGGTACTGCGAATAAATCGCGGTACGGTATTTTGTCTGTTACCCTGCGCTTCCGCAATTTGGTCCGGGGCCGCAGGGGGTATTTTCGGGGATTGAATCGGGAGAACCAGAGGGATAAATGATGAAAAGAAAAACAACCTGGACGATTGCTTTTTTCGCGGCGGCTACAATGGCGTTTTTTGTAGCGGTAACTTTAGTGTCGTGCCACGGCGCACCCAACGTTCCAGAAGGCCCGCCAATGCTGGAGCGGGAAGACAGACCGTTTTACAAACGCGGTGTTTCCTACAGCTTCGAACAGGGCGGAACTACATGGGAAGATATGGCGTTGCTTGCTCCTGGAATATACTGGTTCTACAATTGGTGGATAACAATGCCGACGGAAGTTGCCGAAGCCGCAGTGTACCACGGCATTGAGTTTATCCCCCAGGTTTGGGATATCTGGGATTTCGAACCTTACCTGAACCGGCACATGACCAATCACCCCCGTACCAGATACATAAAAGGTTTTAACGAACCTAACCTTACGGATCAGGCCAACATGACTCCCGCCCAGGCCGCTCCGGGTTGGCGCAGATTTATGAGAGCCGCACGGGAGCACAACCTCACGGTAATATCCCCGGCGGTAAACTTTGGCACGCTTGAAAACTACTGGCTCCCCTGGGTTTGGCTCGATGAATTTTTTGGAATAGATTCGATAGATCAGGAAACCGGACGGATAACCAGAAACCGGGGCTTTCGCGGTGTGTCTCTTGACGACGTTCACGCCATTCGTATTCACTCTTACATGCGCGATCCCGGTGCCATGAAGTGGTTCATAAGCACTTTTAAGAGGTACAACAGACCAATCTGGCTTACGGAGTTCTGTGCGTGGGAAGACGTTGCATCCCCCGAGCAGCAGATGCAGTTCATGAGCGAAATGCTCGCGTATCTGGAACTTGATCCCTGGATCGAGAGGTACGCATGGTTTATCCCCAAAGGCAGCGAGCATGAAAGTGTTCACCCCTTTAACAAACTCTTGACCCACGACAATCCGCCGCAGTTGACCCCCCTGGGGGTGGTGTTCGTTAACATGAGCAGATTCGACTGTAGGGTGTTTATTCCCGCCGGCGAACTTCTAACGGCATCGAACATTACCAATCTGCACCTTTCGGAATACGTGGATTCGGAGATACTTAGACCGGAGGGGCCGCACTGGCCGCGTGTTGAGTACGGGTACACCAGGGGCGCTTCCGTCCATTTCCGCCCAGGAACAGACCCTGGGGGGGCGGTTTTGGATATGTTTAACTTCACTAGGCAAAATTGGATCGAATATCAAGTGGAAATACCGGAGTCCAGAACCTACACCCTTAGCATGAGAAATATGGCCGAGGCTCCAACCGAAATGGCGATTTCCGTAAACGGGCAACATGCCGCAACGTTTACTTTTGAGCCCATAGACGTATGGACAACCAGCAGCGTTCCTTTGGAACTGGAGGCTGGTAGGCATACCCTCCGTTTCAGAGTAAACGAAGGCTATTTGTCCCTGAACTGGCTACGGCTGGATTAAATCCGCGTTTTAGGAGAGGTGGATCAGATGATGAAGATGAAAAGGAACTTTGCGAAACTTGTAATTCCGGCATTGACGGCGATTCTGTTGGCGGTGTTTGTATCCTGTCCCGCACAGCCGGACGATCCACCCCCCCCTACCGGGTCCTTCTATGTTATCGGTAATTTCTACGGCTTGTCCGGCGGTGTAGGTGGTCATTCAGGTTTAGGTTACTGGCACTCGGGCTGGTGGGGCGTTTTTGGCTATCTGCCGGACCGTCCGTCCGTGTCGTTTATGGGGCAGTCCGGTTTTTCAGGAATTGGAAGGCAAGACCAGATATGGAATCTTTCCGGTTTTGACTATATTACGTTTTCAGTACGTGCCAACTTTACTTCCGGAACTCCCAGCGGAGCCGATAGCGCCGAAGGGGAAAGATACCGGTTTTTCCTGGAGACCAGCTCCAATGAAGCCGACCGTTTTTTTGTCAATAACAGCGACATCGTTATTACCGGCGGCTTTGACCGGCGTTGGGTGGAAATAAATATCCCCTTAAACGCTTTCAGGAACGACGCCGATGCTTCTCTGGACCTTGCCAACGTTTCCGGATGGCGAATCCACAAGGAAACGCAGGTGCGCGACTCGAGTGTTATTTGGATAAGCGACATCGTGGCAAGAAGGGCGGATGTAAGTATGCCGCCTCCCGGTCCAACGGATCCGCCGTCGGCACCTCCCGCAACGCCACCGCCGGCGTGGGCCGGCGGTGCGCCCAGCTGGACGGCCTGGGCGGACGGCCATGTAAAACGCGGTGTGTCTTACAACTTTAACACCCCCAGTACCGGTGTTGCGACGGAAGCGGATATGGATTTACTTGCGCCTGGCGTAAAATGGTTTTATAACTGGAGTCCAAATATTCCAACGCACGTAAGGTCTGCGGCTTTGGAACGCGGCCTGGTTTTCATTCCGCAGATATGGGGTGCAGCTTGGAATTATGACAGCGTTCTTGCTAACCTGCGTGGGCTTATTGCCGAGGGCCACGACATAAGGTGGCTCATGGCGTACAACGAACCTATGCTTTCCGACCAAGCCAACCTAACTCCGGCACAGGCCGCCGCAGACTGGCCCCGTATCGTGCAACTCGCCCGCGAACTGGATTTAAAGTTGATATCTCCGGCAATGAACTTTGGCACGGTGCCGCCGCCTTTCGATGATCCGCTGGTATGGTTTGCCACGTTCCTGGAGCAGCCCGGCGTTTACCTTGAGGACATGCACGCCATACGCATTCACACTTACATGTCCCACCTTTCGGCGCTGAAGTGGTACGTCGAATTGTTTAAACGCTGGGGTTTGCCCATTTGGGTAACCGAGTTCTGCGCCTGGTACTACGCGACCAGCGAACAGTTCCAGATGGACTACATGAGCGAGGCCGTTGTCTATCTCGAACTAAACCCATGGGTGGAAAAATATTTTTGGTTTATTCCCAAAGGCGGTTGGGCGGGTAACTTAAACCAGAGCCATCCGTATCACCATCTGCTTACGATTACGAATCCGCCGCAACTGACCGCTCTGGGACAGGTGTACGTCAACATGCCGCACTTTGACTGGAGCGTTTGGGTGCCTACAGGCCAGCGCATGATAGCCAGAAACATGACAAACGCCAACACTTCCACTGCGGTATTCACGCCGGCTGGAAGCGGTTCGCCATCGGTGCGCTTCCGTCCAAGCACGGACACGGCTACGGACAGGGCTCCCATAGATATTCACAATTTTACCGGAAACAGATGGATAGAGTTCCAGGTGGAAGTTCCGGCGGGAGGGGCCTCCACTCTTAGTATCCGTAACGTAGCACCCTCCGCAGCGACAATGCACGTATATGTCAATGGAGTTTCTCGCCCCAATATTAGCCTTTCGCAGACAACAACATGGCGAACCACCCAGGTTCCATTTGCTCTGAGTGCAGGCCGGCACACCATACGGTTAAGAGTTAGTGGCGGTAACTGCGCCATAAACTGGTTGAGGTTAGACTCATGAAAAAACGTTTAACGGCATTTTCGGTTTTTGTATTGGCGATGTTTTCGTTTGCGGCACTGGTATCCTGCGCTTCACACCAGCCGCCCACTGCCCTCCCAACGGTGGAACCACCGCCGGCGTGGGAGGGGGGTGGCCCTAACTTTGCGGCCTGGCCGGATGGCCATGTCAAACGCGGTGTGGCGTATAACTTTAACACGCCCTACGACGGTTCCGCAACGGAAGCGGACATGGATTTGCTCGCGCCCCCGCACGGCGGCGGTGTAAAATGGTTTTACAACTGGAGCCCCAGAATGCAGCCGCATGTAAAGGCGGCGGCCGGGGAACGCGGTCTGGTTTTTATTCCGCAAATATGGAACGACGACTGGGACTTCGACACCGTACTTGCCGACGTTCGCGCAATCCTTGCCGAAAATCCGGAGATACGATGGATCATGGCTTACAACGAACCCAACCTTACCGATCAGGCGAACATGACTCCGGCCCATGCCGCCAGAGACTGGCCCCGGTTTGTAAGGCTCGCCCGCGAACTGGGCTTAAAAATTGTATCGCCGGCGATGAACTTTGGCACCATGTACGGTTACTGGGATCCGCTAATATGGTTCACATCGTTTCTTGAGCAGCCCGGCGTTTACCTGGAGGACATGCACGCGATCCGTATCCACACCTACATGTCCCACGCGGGCGCTTTGAAGTGGTACGTTGAACAGTTCAAGCGCTGGGGTTTGCCAATATGGGTAACGGAATTCAGCGCATGGTATTACGCGACTAGTGAAGACTTCCAGATACAGTTTATGAGCGAGGCGCTTATGTATCTGGAACTTAACCCGTGGGTGGAAAAGTACTTCTGGTTTATTCCCAAGGGCGGTTGGGCCGGTACCTACAATGAAAACCATCCGTATCATCATCTGCTTACCGTTACGAATCCGCCGCAGTTAACCCGATTGGGGCAGGTGTACGTCAACATGCCCAATTTTGACAGAAGCGTTTTCATTCCCGCCGGACAGCGCATGACAGCAAGGCATATCACCAACGTTAACATGTCCGAAAGAATGCTGATGCCGGATGTCTTTGACCGGTCGGTACTTTTCCGCCCAAGCACGGATACGGTTGCGGACAGGGAAATACTGGACATCCATGGTTTTATCGCGCACACCTGGATTGAGTTCCAGATAGACGTTCCCGCAACAAGAGCCTACACCCTTAGCCTTCGCAACTTGGCGCCTTCCGCGACAGTTATGGAAATAAGCGTTAACGGCACGGTAGCCCAGACGGTGAATCTTTCGCAGACAAACGAATGGAGAACCACCACCGCTTCGCTGAATCTAAACGCCGGGCGGCATACCATGCGGCTGCTGGTTCGTTCCGGCAACTGCGCCCTGAACTGGTTGATGTTGGAGTAATCCGCAGTTTGCGGATGGGATGGGAAATATGGAATGGGGTTATCACAAACGCGCAAAAGGTGCATTGGGGATAACACCCCGTGCCCCTCTTGGGCCATTGTGGTTCAAAATTTTTTTGGAGGTTTGCTATGGAAATTAAGAAAATCGGTTTCCTGTCTGCCGCAATAGTGCTGGCGGGAATTTTTTCGTTAAGTCTGTTTTTGGCAGGTTGTCCCGGAAGAGACGATCCGCGTCCACCGGCACTAGTGCCGGTCGAGAGCGTCACTATCGATGGCCCTGCCGACTACACGCTTGAAGTGGATCAGACGCTGAATCTTACCGCGACGGTGCATCCCGACGATGCCGACGACGCCACGGTAACCTGGGCGAGTTCCGACACCGCAGTGGCAACGGTTAATACTGCCGGTCTGGTAACAGCCCTTACCATAGGAATCACCAACATCACCGCCACAGCGGGCGGCGTTACAAGTAATCCGGTGGAGATAGAAGTAATCGCCGCAGGCACCCTTATCCAGGTTGATAACGTTACTATCGATCCTGTAGGCCCCATCTTGCTTGAAGTGAATGACACTGAAACTCTTACCGCAACGGTGCTTCCCGAAGATGCCAACAACCTGACGGTGGTTTGGACCGGGTTTAACGTCTACGTGGAACGTGTAAGTTACAGCCAGGACGGAAACGTTGCAACGGTAACAATAAGGGCCGCCGCAGTGGGTGAGGCCAACATTAGAGCCACGGCAGGCGGTGAACATTCGGAAGTGGCGGTAACGGTTAGAGCCGCTCCTCTTACGGGAACACTGGGAGACTTCATAGTTTTTGACGATTTTGATCCCGCTCCTTCTTGGGCCGCTCAGACTATAACGGAAGGCGGCACGGTTTCGGGGAGCGCCGATCCGTTTCACTTTGGAAGCTGGAACAATACCGCCTCTGCGGAATGGGTCGCGCACGAAGGGTCGCTTTCCCTGCAAGTTAACGGAACCGGTAACAATTTTGGGCCGCAACTCCGGAATGTACTTGAGGTTGGCGACACGCTAACGGTTCGGGGAAGGGCTTTTGGCGGCCCGGCGGCACCCGGTTCCGACAGATCAATGGTAATAGTTCCCAGTGGCGGCCGGGAGCCTCATTCCAACGAGGCTCATTTTGATCAAGATACTGGAGCAGGCGGATTCTCCTTTACGTTAACACTGGATGTGGTTAGCGAACACGTAGGAACTGAAGGGGTCGAAATACGCGTTTACAATAATGTCGGCGAAACTCCGGTAACGCATTTCATTGTCGATAGTATTACTGTTACGCGGGAGATACTCTGGGATTATGGCGACTTGGTAATTTTCCGCGGAGGGCCAAGGCCGGGATTAAGCATCGTACCGTTAGAGGATTATCCAATCTTTCATACAGTACGAACATCCTACGATACTCCCGGGCCATGGTTTGAGCCGTGGAATGATTCAGTCGATCTATATGCCGATGTTACCGGCAATGGGCTTGATGGTAGGGATACGGCTATCAGGGTTGGCAGATCTAGGGACATTGGAAACGGTTTCGGCCTTGCCCTTAATACTCCCTTTGACATGAGTGACGTGGTGGCGCTTTCTTTTTGGGCAAGAACCAACAACCCTGCGGTTACTGGCGTGGCATTTGGTTTTGGGGAAGAAGGCGTGTTCCCATTTCCTCCCGCTTATTGGTGGCGCGGTTCGCACAGAGGAGTTCTATTTAGAGATAATAACAACACCAGTGCAATTGCCCTTACAGCGGACTGGCAGCAATTCATCGTACCTGTTCCTCATGGTATTGATTTTCCCGGTGGGGAGCTAAGCAGGGTATTCACTGCTATTGTTCGTATTAGCGATGGTGCGCAGGCGACAGCCGGTATATACATTGACAACATTGAATTTCTTACTAGCGGTGTTACCTTTGCCGGTATGCGTGTCCAGGATGAAATCCCAGGCTTGCTTCCTATAGGTGTGGAAATTAATGTTGCGGAAATGGTTACGGGGCAAACCGCATGGGAGTACATTCTGGACTCTGATGACTCGAGACACAGGATTTTTGTGGAATCTGGATACCGTGTAGTTCCTTTGTATGGCTGGGATCTGACAGGGCATAATGAGTTTACTGTAGTCGAGGTAACCAATGTAATTGGCGGTGTCCCTGGGGACATTGTTATTTCCGACGACGGGAAAGGTATCTATACTGAGGTGGGCTCTATTCAGGCTGACCTGATTTTTGAAAATGCCCATGGTCACAGAACCAACCCTGTAAGAGTTATTTTCGATGTTGCCGATCCTGAGTACCTCGTTCTTGCCGGTTTCTATGGTTTAAGTGGCGGCATAAATGCTCCCGCTAACACAGCCCTGGGCTACTGGCATTCAGGCTGGTGGGGAGTATTTGAAACAGAGGACGAGCTAAGGGAAGGCCGTTCCACTATGTCATTCATGGGCCAAACTGGTTTTGCTGGTGTTGGAAGGCAGGGACAGGTCTGGAACCTTTCTGGATTTGACTATATCACTTTTGGAGTGTGGGCAAACTTTGGCGAAGCCGATGGGGGTAATAGTGCCGAGGACGAAAGGTACCGGTTCTTCTTGGAAACCAGTGGCGCTGTGAGTGACCGGTTCTTTGTCGATAATATGGATATTGTTATTGACAGCTCCTTTAATCTATCGTGGGCCGAGATAAGGATACCTGTCTCTGGTTTTCCGGCGGGTCTGGATCTTTCTGGTGTTACAGGATGGAGACTTCACAGAGAGACATCTGTGCGCGATTCGAGTGTTATTTGGTTAAGTGACATTCGCGCTGTTAGAGTCGAAGTAACTAACCCCTAGCCCGGTTACACGGCGGCTAAGACCATCGGTCGCCGTGTAACCGGTTTTTGGTTCAAAATCAGTTTGGAGGCGTTTATGAAAAAGAAAAAGTTCGGTTTCTTTGCCGCAATAGTGCTGGCAGGATTTTTCTCGTGGTTCCTGGTCGCCTGTGGAGGGGCAAACGACCCAAGGCCGCCCACAGAGTACCACATCAATATCGGCCAGGTTACCGGAGGTGCCGTGGATGCCGACAGAACCACCGCTCCCGCTGGGGCAGTGGTTACCCTAACGTTAACGCCTAATGCGGAACACCTGTTTGGGGAAATAAACGTTGTGGGTACCGGCAGCGATACCGCCGTTGATCTGGAACGCGGATACGACAACTACGAATGGACTTTCAGGATGCCGGCAGAGTCCGTAACCGTTACCGCGGTATTTGTGCAAATGATGTATGACATAACCCTTACCTACATCGGACCCGGTACAATAACGTCTTCGCATGACGAAGCGGGACTGGGCATGACGGTAATGCTGACCCTGGCCGTAACCGACGAAGCCTACCGCTATGCGGCTGGCAGCCTTACGGTTACCGCCGAGAGTGGCGACGATATAGACGTTGCGCATACCGGGGACAACCCTGTTACGTACACCTTTGTAATGCCTGCCGAACCGGTTACCGTTACGGCGGAATTTGAACAAAGACCATTCCATGCGGTCTTGCCCCAGTCGGTAACCGGAGGCAATCTGTCCATTGCCGGTGTGGCATACAACGATCTCGGTGAAATGCGGGAAGGCTCGCTGGTAACCGTAACGTTGACTCTGGATCGCGGATGGCGTTTTGCAGCGGGAAGTCTGGAAATAATTTGGTATGACGATGGCGACCCTGTTAATGTTTCTTTTGACGGAGTGGAAAACCAAACCCATGTCTGGACATTCGTCATGCCCGATGCGCCCGTAACCGTTAGCGCCGGAACCAGCGATCTTTTCGATATTGCCATTGTCGATATTTCCGCCAACATAACACTTGGGGGGTACGCCTATGAAGAGGGCGGTATTTTCCAGGCGCGATGGGAAGACAGACTAACCATATCCGCTATTCCGCGTCCTGGTTTTAGGCTGGATAACGCCAGACTTCCAAATGCGCTAGGTGCGGAAGACGTTGCGTTTACTTCCACCGATGTTAGAACCTGGACCTTCGACATGCCCGATGCGGACATCGTGCTTGGCGTCAACTATGAAGCGCTTGGCCCGCTGGTAGTTTACAGCGGCGGCGCACAGTCCGGTGTAGGGATTGATCTGCTCCACGGCACTATAGGCGACGGCTGGTGGGGCCATCCCAGTGAATACACCACTCTGCATTACTATGGAGAAGGCCGGGGCGACAATCTTAGGGCGATTCGTTTTACAAGAAGACCCGTGCCTGCGGGAGCGGAAGCCGCGTTTGCCTTGCGTTCCGCCGCGCCTCTTTCTATAGACGCTAATGATGTTGTCGCTCTTTCGCTCTGGGCCAGAACGGCCAACGCGAATGTTAGCGTAGACTTTATGGGTTTTGGCAACGGGCCGCAGACGGTAATGGTTGGCAACCAGCCCACCCCGATTCCCACCCCAAGAGTTGACATCACAAGTGACTGGCAGCAGTTTATAATACCGGTTCCATCGTCAATGCCGGGGGCATTCACGGTGATGGACAGGTTCTTCTTGAAGGTTGGTTCTACCAGCCCGGCACTTCTTGTTGACAATGCTATTTATTTTGACGACATCGAATTCATCACGTCCGATGTAACGGGGCAAATCCGGCTTCCCGATATTTTTGACGGTATAATTAGCCTTACTCCTGGCACGCTTGCAATTGATCCTGCAACGCTGATACCAACCTCGGACATTGTGTACACGCATACCGATGGAGCTTCGGTAGTGTTAAGGGACGTTCAAATTGGCGGAATGCCGTTTAGGAACATAGTCTGGGACACCTGGTTTGGCGCACTGGAATTCAGAGTAACGGGCGATGCTACGCTTGTGAATGGCCAGATTATCCCCACCGGTCTAGGCGTAACGTTCTACCTTGAGGCAAGTGCCGACGGCGTAAACTGGAGCAATCCAATGGCGGTAAACGTTCCGGAAACACTTATGATGGTATTGCGCACTTGGGAAGCACCGCAGACTGGGTGGGACAACTTTAATACCGCGACTAGCTGGACGTTCCTTCGCCCAGGCGGTGAAGCTGTCATCTCATCCCGTTCCGTTCTGCTTGCCGTGGCACCGCGAGATTCGCCTGTAATGGGGCTTGCCGAGGGCAATATTTTCTTTGATGCTCCAAGGGATATTTCGGACTTTGATTTTATCACGTTTGCTATCAGGCAGGGAAGAACTCATGTTGGCGCAACTATTGTTGGTCCCGGTTTTGATCCGGACGACAATCCCCTTGAGGATGGCGTTCTTCGTTTCTATTTGAGAAACGGGATCGGCGGTGATGCGACTTGGCACGGAGTGGAAGTCACCGATCTTGATTTTGGTACAACTCCGCTTGTAAGGCGCGATCCGGAATTGCCGCTTTCCGGTTTAGTGGATGCAGGCGCGGACTTAACCGCAGTAACCGGTTTTAGATTTACCCTAACGCGCGGTGAAATTTCGGTTGCCGATGTCTTTGCGATTGCAGAGGCCAGCGGCAACTAAAAGTTCTTTGTAACTATGGGCGGATCCGCGATGGATCCGCCCTGTTTTAGCTTTGTGAAAAGGCGAGCTTGCTTCAGCAGGGAGTGGGCGGTTGGAAGCATTTGGAAGCTTGTAGACTAAAAACACAAGACTTCGGATCACACCACCTCCTTAAAAAAGCATTTGGCCAGGTACGCAGGTTTTCAAGTGTGTTTGATTTGTCTGCGACCTGCTGAGGCAAGCCCGCTTTTTCCCGACAAAAACCGGATGTAGCGATCCTCCAAAAAATCAACACAAAACAGCACGCGATTTTTCCTATGTTTTAAGCAAGGAAAATTTGCCGTTCCATGAGCCATGGTTAACCTTGGCTGGCAGCAAGGAGTGTTGGTATGAGCAAAACCGGAAGAACAATTTTGATGGCAGGCCTGACGGTAGTTTTGTTTTTTATGCCGCTGGCGGGATGCGAAAGCCCCGTAAACGGCCCCGGACCCGGCGGGGAGCAAAATGGCCCCGGAGAACAACCGCAGCCGAATCCGGGCGAACTGGGCCCGGTAGTTTTTATCAACGCCGAAGGCTGGCGGGAAACCCTCTACGTTACATGGTATAAGCTGGACGGTGCGGCGAGTTACAACGTGTATTACAGAAAAACCGGCACCGGAAACTGGATCCGAATAGACGACCCTTTAATCCGGGAATACGAAGGCGGGTATTTCCGGGCGGACGTGCTCGGCATTAGCGCCGGCACTTACGATGTCAAAGTCGTTCCGGTTAACTCCGGCGGTATAGCCTCCGCGAATTATGCAATCCGGAGAAACGTTCCGGTAACAGCCCATATACGCACCGGTTTTGCCTTTGCCGGTGAAGATCACCCCGGGGCGTATAACTTGGACGGTACGCCTCGGGATAATGCGCTTATCATTTACATTACCAACGATAACAAAAATACCGTAACCGTCAGGATTCAGGACGACCCCAATCGCTGGGAGGATGCCGTTGGGTTGCAACGTATTTTAAACAGATTTGCAAGGGGCCATGAAAGGCGGCCTCTTATAGTGCGTTTCGTTGGCAAGATTACTCAGGAAAATTTCACCCTGCAACAAGGCACCCTGCGAATGCTGCAACTTGATAGCGGGGTTGGCGGCAGAGTCAATGCCCCCATCACGTTTGAAGGAGTGGGCAATGACGCGGTGGCCCACGGCTGGGGCATTAGACTTAACGGGCCAAGCAATGTTGAAATTCGGAATCTGGGTTTCATGCTTGGGCGGCATAACGCGGACAGTATAGACGTGGACGGCAGCCGCTATGTGTGGGTTCACCACAACGATTTCTTTTACAATTTACAGGGCGGCGGTGATCATAATAAAGGCGACGGTGCCGTGGACATAAGCAGAAGCAGCCATGTAACAGTATCTTTCAACCATTTCTGGGACACGGGGAAAACAAGCCTTGTGGGCACGCAGGTTGGTGAAACCCGTGGGTTTATAACTTACCACCACAACCATTTCGATCATTCCGATGGAAGACACCCCCGGGTTCGCGTCCATCAAATCCACATGTTTAACAATTTCTTTGACCATGTTGCCCAACATGCCATAGGCGCGGCGGGGGGAGGCCCATCGATATTTGCGGAGGCAAACTACTTCCGGCATACGAGAAACCCCATGCTCATTTCCAGACAGGGTACCGACATAGCCGGCGGTGGAACCGGCACGTTTTCCGGGGAAGACGGCGGCATGATAAAAGCCTACAACAATTTTATGTGCGAATGGACGCTCCAACGTTTTAGACCATGGGCCCCCGAAAACACGGAACAGTTTGACGCTTTTGTTGTAACTAACAGATATGCCCCCGTTCCGGACACCGTAATATCCACGCAGGGGGGACACACTTTCAGCAACTTTGATTTGGAATTGCCCTATACGTACACTGCCCTTAGCCCCCTGGAAGCGCGGGACATGGTTCTGCGCTATGCAGGACGATTCTGGGGCGGGGACATAAGCTTTAACTTTGGCACGCCGGATGCCGAAGCCGACCGCAGTTTTAGAAACCCCGTGCTGGATGCCCTGCTTTCCGGTTACCGTAGCAGAATAGTGGCCATCCAGGGCGAAGGCTCCGGCAACGGAGACAATGAAAATGGCGACAACAACAACGGTGGAACCGGCGATGAACCGCCCCCACCGGTTAACGGAGTGCAGACATTCAATTTTTCGCTGGCCCCGTTTGATACGACTACAATTCCAGACAACACTATTGGAAGTCTTACTTTTGGCAGTGCTTTCACACGCCAAGCATGGAATGCGTCCGGAGGGGGAGTTACGTTTACCCATGGCGTGAATCATGGTGGCAATGCCACTGGTCAAGGTGCCGCGAATCATGCCGCTCGCCGCTTGGGGATTGCTCTCCAGGGGCCATCAAGGATAACTGTTTTTGCTACCAGCAATTCAAGCACTGCCAGTACGATGCACCTTTTCAACGGCGCAAACGATACAGGCGTTATCGCTAACGCTATTGGGTCTCAGCCCATCCCAGGCTGGACAAACGGCATAAACCTTGGTGATGGCATTACCTTCACGAGCAACACTGAAGGCCCGCACGAAGTGGTGCTAAGGGCGGCCAGTAACAGCCGTATTTTCATGATACAGGTGGAAAGCCTGTAGAACTTTTGTGAGGTTCAAAACTGGAGGAAAGGGAACCGCTGAAAAATCAGCGGTTCCCAAAACCTTGGACTGAACTTGAAGTGCAAAACAACTCACCCGGTGTGGAACTTGTTTTGCAGCTCCTGTTCAGCTCATGCATAAACCGCCTTGTTCTTTCCCGTTGCCTTGCTGTAAAGGGTTTTCCCTGCATTATTGATAATATCCTGGAGCGTTTTGTCGGTATCCGTCATGGAAGCGATACCAAAGGAAATGGTTACGCTAAGTTGTCGGCCTTTTGCCGCAAAGGGCGCGTCCTTGACCTTTTTCTGAATCTGCTCGGCAAGTTTTGCGGCGGTCCGGTGTGTGACATTGGGGAGCGTAATTACGAATTCCTCGTCGCCGTACCTAGCCACCAGAGTACCTTGTTTCAAGCCGTTACGGACGCGCAGGGTTAGAATCTTTAATATCTCGTCCCGTACATCGTTGCCGTGGCTGTCCGTGAGCTGCCTTAGGTTATCGATGCTAAACATGATGAGGTTAAAGTCCCGTCCCTCGCCAGCACAATAGCGCAATTCCCGTTCCGCGGTTTCCATAAAGTATTCTTTGTTGCGGACTCCCGTAAGCTCATCGGTAAAGGCCTTGGTTTCCGAATCATCGGTCTTGTGCATGCTCTCCTTGCTGGTTTCGACCAGTCGCCATGCGGATTCCTTTACCTTATGGGTAATCTCGTTCACGGTGCCCACTGACTGCAGGATTTGCTTGCTTCCGCGTCCCTGCTCTTCCATGGCGTTCAGAATACTGTTTTCCTGTACCGACACGGTCTTTACCCCGTTTTCAATCGCGTCGAATTTGCCAAGCACGACATCCGTTGACTTGGTTATTTTGTCGATGGATCCTTTAATACCTTTCAACACTCCGCCAATTGTCTTGGACTGCTTGCTGGATGACTCAGCGAGTTTGCGTATCTCGTCCGCCACCACCGCGAAGCCGCGTCCGGATTCCCCGGCGTGCGCCGCCTCGATGGCCGCGTTCATCGAAAGCAGATTGGTCTGGCTTGCGATGCTCTGCATCACCGCGTTGATTTCAAGAAGAGACTCGGATTCGCGGGCAATCCCCTGAATGTCGGTAATGACTTCACTAAGACTCGTGTGCCCGGCCACGGAAGCCTCCTCCAGTTCCCTTACGTTCTTCGCGTTATGAGCTAGGGTGTCGGTGACGGAGCGGATGTTGGCAATCATTTCCTCGGTGGCCGCGGAGGATGCGGTGACGGAAGACGACTGTTCCTCCACATGGTCGTTAAACTGCTTCATCATGGACTGTAGTTTTCCCTGTACAACCCTCTCTCTTTCCCTCGTCCTGTAGTAATCGCGCAAGTCGCGGCTGTATACGATGAGATGATCCTTTCCGTCAATATTTATACGGTGCACGATCTCCTCGACGGGAACCTGCGACCCGTCGTTGTGCAGATACGTCCACTCATAACGGGTGCTGCCTTCCTTTAGGCATAGTTCTATCATATCCGCCATTTTCTGGATCGAATCAGTGCCGTCCGGCTGGGATTTTGGCAAAAACCTTTTGTTGTCGTTGATAAACATTTTTTGGTCGGGGATTCCAAACATGTTTTCGACTTCCTTGTTCACGTCCACAATCTCGCCTTTTTCGTTGTAGATGGCGCAGACCATGGGCGAAGCGTTCAGTATGGCTTGCGTCCTTTCCCTGAACGCGGCCTGTTCCTCCTTCACCATGAGCATGTTGTTATCGTGGGATGTTTTCATGTCATCAATGCTCTTTTTCAGGTTGTCGCGGATTGTTATCATCGCTTCCTGCATATCCCCGATTTCATCGATTTCCGTTTTTTTGATGTCGATGGTGAAGTCCATTTTGGACAGGGCATCGGCAACATGCTCTATACCGCGGACAGGCACCAATATGCTCCTTGTGATAAAAAAGCCTAACACAAGGAAAGACACAAAGGCTACCGCGAAAAGAATAAGAAGTATCATGGTGGCGAGTGATATAAGGCCCTCCATGTCCTCCATGTGAAAATTCCTTAGCTCCACGTAGCGGTCTCTTAGCGCGTTTATTCTTGTCGCGAACTCAGTGCCTGTGGGGAAAACAACGTCGTAAAGCAGCGACATGGCTTCATCGATGCGGCCTTCTTCCCTAAGTCTAAGGGCAACCCCGCCTTGGACGTGTAAGTTTTGGTGCGGCTGATTAATAGCGTCTATGAGGGCAAAAACCTGTGGATCGTCAATCATGTGGGGCATTGGACCTTCGAGCCATCTACCGTATATGCACATGCGTGGATCAAGGCCCCCGACAAAAGGCCGGTCATACAGAAATGCCCATGCCAGGTTGTAACGCCATAAATGGTGCTCTTCCACCAGATCCTTAACCGTGTCGCTTATTTCCGTTAACTGGAAAGCATCAATCTTTATGTTGGTTACGCGGGTAATGGTATGGAAACTTCCAGCTCCAAGTATCACCGTCAACATAAAAACACACGACAAACCTCCGACAATTCTTGTCCGCAACTTCAACTTCATAGCAAGATCTCCTTGTTGTTTATTTTGAGAGCCGCTTGGGCCCGTGTCTTATCTTCCGAATGTTCGCCGCAACGTACTACAGGCAGGCCATACCGGTTTCCGGTACGGGCTGTAGCGCGTGGGTGTTCTCGACGTTTGATTGTTGGTAAAGCGATTTTTGTAACTAGATTATGGATGAAATATATATAACTTTCGTTCGTGGGGGGG
>Ga0209755_10001457_pt1 | contig 36669 bp, 28 predicted proteins | sample TergutCo191P1_FD_187301 | JGI IMG/M metagenome (GOLD analysis project Ga0209755, IMG submission 187301) | Cornitermes sp. P1 segment gut microbial communities from Petit-Saut dam, French Guiana - Co191P1 (SPAdes) (version 2) | ecosystem: Host-associated > Arthropoda: Insects > Digestive system... | reverse complement strand
TGCATCGCCGTATTCATTCATCCTTAAGTTGTATATATAGTTTTGGCAAATTTCTTTGTAGATATCTCTCAAAAATTTTTCTTTATTCCCATCAACATAGCCAAGCACCCGTAGGAGTTCTCCTTTTCCGGAGGAGGCATTGGTAACATATCCCCATTTCGCATCAAGAATATCCAGCTTGAGTTTGCGCACCGAGTCAAACTTTGGCAAAATTGCATTAAATGAAAACCCTATATCCTCTTCATCAGGAAGGATGGATTCGATTTTATAGCATAAAAATGATGAATAGCTGTCTTCGTTAATGCTGGAAACCTTAAATCCGCTGTATTCAAAAGGGTAGTCATAAAGTTTCATGTTTTCATCGTCGGCACAATCAGTAGTGTGCCTTGTTATAATATGATTTCGGTTTTTTATACATAGCGGTGGAAGAATGGTGGAAATATAGGTTTTGAATTTTGACATGTGGTTTATTTTCGCAACACCATAAAACCAATCATGCTTACTCAGTCCGACAATAATTGTGTCTAGTTGTCCGGCACTTATGCTGTTGATGTATACTAAAAAATATTGGTTGCTGTGTATATATCTCGATTTGCCATATTTGACTATCACTTCGTCAAGCACATCTCGTAGAATGATTTGAGAATTGCTAACCCCTCGCAAATCATCTACATAGTCACCAACTATAATGCTATATGTGCTTTCTTTGTCAAACAATGGAATCAAGTTTTCAAAAATTTGATAACCATAGCTACTACTGTCAATCTTTTCTGTGTCAAATACAAGGCATATTTCATTTTTGTCTACATCTTGGTTAGGAATCAGGGCTCGTTTTAGTTTTTCATACGAAATATCCTTCATTTTCAAGCGTCTTTTTAGAAGAGCGAAATCTTCTAAAATCATGGTGTGAACATCGTCATCGGACAATTGCAAGCATGACTTTGCGACCGGGTAAAGTATATAATCTCGTGCGTTAAGTGTGTATATCATCGAGCATTATCTCCCTCGCTGTAATTATTGAATTTATAATCTACGTGAATGGCTTCATTGGCCAGTACAATTTTGTTTATGCAGTCGTTTACCAACACCTTTTTCTCCTTGGGTGTCATGTATTCCCATGTTTCGGTTAGGGTAGAGAGCGTCTTTTTGAGACTCACGAAATTGCTTTGGTTTTTGCTTTTTTCGGTCTCGTTTTCAATTTGGAGCTGAATTTTTTTCAGCTCTTTTTTTGTTTCGCCAATGGTTTGAGTTAAAATTTCGTCCTCGTTTTCGGCATAAAGGTTATAAAGCCTGCGAAGTTTTTGTGCAACGGAATTGTATTGGTCGTGCAAGACCTCCAGCAAGCTCATATTGGAAATTTGTGGCGCGGTTATTTTGCTTTGCGTGAAGGCGTAGGCGAATAGGTCTTTCAACACAATGTCTTCAATGTCGCTTGCCCACAATTTCGCGTTGTCGCAATTTGGGTCTTTGATGATATGCGTTTTGCTTTTGTCCTGCGAGTAGCAAACGATTTTGCAATCATGCTTGCCCCATTTTTGGTATCGCATTTTCGCGCCGCACTTGCCGCAGACGATTAAACCCGTGAACAGGTAGCCCGACTCGGATACGCGCTTTACGGAACGCTCATTCATGTATCGCATGGCGCGTTCGTAGGTTTCCAAGCCGATAATCGGCTCGTGGTTGCCGAGATATTCCTCGCCGTTGTAGGTGATATATCCGGCATTTGATTTGCGCGTTAAAATTTGGTAGGCGAGTTTATCGTATTTTAGCCCAAGTGTTTGTGCAATTTTTGCTGTGGAATGCCCCTGCAAATACATTTCGTAAACCTTGCGAACACGCTCGGCATCCTTGTTGGGAATAAGCGTACCGTTTTTTTCATCGTAGTCGTAGCCAAACGGCGTGCGACCGCCGCCCATCCATTTACCGGATTTGACGCGCTCCTTCATCCCCATGCGCGTGCGCTCGCGGATATTCTCACGCTCCAATTGCGCAAACGCAGACAAAATCCCTAACATCAACCGCCCAAGAGGGGTGGACGTGTCCATGCTTTCGTTCATGGAAATAAAATCTACGCCGTGAGGATTGAATACGTCTTCAATTAAATACAGCGTGTCTTTTTGGCTCCGGGAAAGGCGGTCTAATTTGTAAACCAAGACATGAGAAATTTTATTCTGTTTTACATCAGTGATTAATCGCTGCATTTCCGGGCGTTCGATGTTGCTGCCGGTGAAACCGCCATCTATGTAGTAGGCATAATCCTTTAACCCCTTGGAAATACAATGGGCTTGCAACATTTCTTTTTGTGCGTCAATGGAATAGCCTTCTTCTCTTTGCGCATCCGTGGAAACGCGAATATAAATTGCAGCAATTTTCTTGTCCATATACGCCTCCAATGAAATAGGGATAGGCGAATGCCTACCACTATTATAGCCTTTATTTCTGTTTTTTCAACTTGTTAATTTTAACTTTGTCATTAGGCGAAATGTTTACATTAAGCCTCTCATTTACATCACGAAGAATCCGCGTAAAGGCTTCGCTTCTGAATGTATACGATTTCATTTCTTCATGAGTCTTGGGGACTCCGTTTAAACTCCTAGTTAGTGTAAGTTCCAAAAGCATCACCTTCCTCAATTTTTTCCGTTTTTTATCAGTACTATTCAACGTAGCCGGTTGTTTCCGTTGAAGATTTGGCCACACCTTTTGACCCAAGGGCGTGTCTTTGATTCGTTTAACCGCTTCTTTTGACAGAACGGGGCATTCCCGCAAGCGACCGCCTTTATCTTTCAGCTTTACAAGCATATATTGCCTCGTGGCTTCATCAAAATGAAGGTTTTCCGGCTTCAAATTCGGAAACTCGTGCCGGCGAAGTCCCGTAGCTTTACAGAAATCTACAAATTCCCGATTTCTTTCTTCTGAAAATCTTGCCCTTCCCACGCGGCTTCGAGTAATGCCCGCCCTGTGCCGTGTTTCTGTTGAAATAAAATCGGTTGTGGCGCAACCATAAAGTTTCGCCGTAAGCACCAAACAGATGAGCGTCTGTTTGACGTTTACGTTTTTTCTTGCTTTGATTACAGAATCGTGGGATAATCTTGAAGCATACAAAGAGCTTTGGTGTATAAAATGGAATGGCACAAAAAATCATTGAGGAGGTGTCGTTTGAAATATATAGATTTGTTTGCGGGTGCGGGTGGATTGTCAGAGGGGTTTACCAGAGCAGGCTTTCAAGCTATTGCACATATAGAGATGAACCAAGATGCCGCTCAGACGCTTAAAACACGCATCGCTTACTGGCATCTCCGTAAAAATGGAAACCTTAAGCCCTATTATTCTTATCTAAAGGGAAAAATAACGCATGATAAACTTTATGATAATGTACCTGCAAATGTTATGAATACTGTATTTACTTACAAAATGAACAGAGATAATCTTGACGAAATTTTTAGGCTTGTAGACAACAATCTATATTCGCAAGGAAATAGCGAACGTGTACAATTAATTGTCGGCGGACCGCCATGCCAGGCATTCTCGCTTGCAGGTCGTGGAAAATTGCGTAGCATTGAAGAGTTGGCGCGCAAAAACGGCAACGATGTTGCGGAAGACGAACGCAAATATATGTATATTGTATACTGTAGTTTTCTGCAGAGATATAAGCCGGACATGTTTGTGTTTGAGAATGTTCCCGGCTTGTTAAGCATGGAGAACGGAAGGCATTGGAATGCTATTCTGAAAATGCTTCGATGCGTAGGTTACAATATTGAATTTAGAGAACTTAATGCGCGTTATTTTGGTGTCCCGCAAGAGCGCAAGCGTATTATTATAATCGGCTGGAGAAAAGATACACCGTATTTCTATCCGGATTTTCAAGCGACCCAATCCGACTGGACAGTTTCGGATATTTTAGCAGACCTTCCTTCATTACAATCAGGTGAGGAAAATAATAGATACTCCAAAAAAGAAATAAAAAAGTACGTAACTGAGCATTTGCGTACAGATGATGATGTACTTACTTGGCATATAGCTCGTCCACATAATCCAAGAGACAGGGAAATTTATAAAATTGCTATTCATGAATGGATTGATAAGCATAAAAGGCTTCGCTACAAAGACATTCCAGAACATTTACGCACACATAAAAATCAAAATGATTTTAGCGACAGGTTTAAAGTCGTTGCCCCCGACAATCCCTTTTGCCATACAATATTGGCACATATTTCAAAGGACGGGCATTATTTTATCCATCCGGACACAAAACAAGCAAGGTCATTGACAGTAAGGGAAGCCGCACGGATACAGTCTTTTCCCGACAGTTATTTCTTTGAAGGCAGCAGAACCTCCGCTTTCACGCAGATTGGGAATGCTGTGCCACCGCTTATGGCCGAACGGATTGCAGAAGCACTAATGGAACAGCTAAGGAAGGGAAACATATGAAAAACGCAATATTGGAGCAATATGGATACCATAAGTTGACGGAAATGCGTCGGTCACCATACTCATGTCTTTTGGATTCGCAAATAGAGCAAACACCACACCAAGTTGAGGCTTTTATTGCCGCTCTCACCGCATTAAAAAGCGGAGGCATTATCCTTGCCGATGAAGTTGGCCTAGGAAAGACTATAGAAGCCGGACTTGTGTTAAAATACCTTATAAAAAACGGGACAAAAAGGGTTTTGATAGTAATGCCGCCGCCCCTTCGTAAGCAATGGCAGGGCGAGTTAATCGAAAAATTTGGGATAGAGGCTGTCATTCCTGAAAGCAAATATTCCGTCCAATATAGGGATGCGGGTTATTGGCGGTATTTATTTGACAAACAGGAACCGTTGGTAATTATCACATCATATGGCTTTGCTCCGTGGTTTATAAAGGCATTTTCCCGCGTAAAATGGGACTGTTTTATTTTTGACGAGGCACACCGCCTACGGAATTTGGGCAACGGCGCGAAAATACCGAAAGCATTATTTGACGCTACAAGGTTTACACCCAAAATCATGCTTACAGCTACCCCGCTTCAAAATAATTTGCGGGAGCTTTACGCGCTTTCACAGTACATAGACGAACGTATTTTTACTAACGAAAAAGAGTTTCGCGAACATTATGTGCGCACCGGAGACTACACTGGATTGCGCGAAGTCATTACACCTATACTGCATCGAACGCTTAGAAAAGACGTAGCAGAATATTTGACATTCAGCAATCGCGATTGTATGGCAGTAGATTTCAAACTAAACCGCGAAGAAGCCATACTTTACCAACTTGCCAACGAATATCTGCAACGTCCTATATTGTATGCGGTTTCTAACCAAAACAACGCGCTTATTAAAATGGTTGTGAGAAAGCTTCTTGCCTCGTCAAGTTATGCCGTTGCGGAGACTTTCGAAGTTCTGCGTGAACGCTTAAATGTTCTAAAGCAAAACACAAAAGCGGAGAAAACGGAAATCAGCCTAAAGGCGTTTTTCAGTTTAATTGATGACGACGACGATAATTCCGCCGGAGATGATTTTGAAGAAGATATCGAACAAATTGAATATGAACGCTATCGCACTGAAATAGATAACGAACTCTCCGCTGTGGAAAATATTATAAAAATGGCTTCACAAATAAAGGAAAACTCAAAAATAAAAGCCGTTATTGAAGCTTTGACATTAGCGTTTGACTACCATAGGGAAAAAGGTTATTCCGAAAAAGTCCTTATTTTCACAGAGTCGAAACGGACACAAAGATACTTAGTAGATGCACTTACTAATGCTGGGTTCGACGAAATAATTGTGTTCAACGGCGAAATGAGCGACCCGCAGACAAAAATAATTTACAACGCATGGAGAGCAAGAAACCCAACGCGCGCAACAAAAACGCCAAGTGTAGACTTAAAGCAGGCTATAGTAGAGCAATTTCAAAATGAGGCAAAAATCATGATTGCGACAGACGTAGCCAGCGAGGGGTTGAATCTTCAATTTTGCGATACGGTAATAAACTATGACTTGCCGTGGAATCCAATGAAAATTGAACAACGCATAGGGCGATGTCATCGTTTTGGGCAATCCCGCGATGTGTGGGTGTATAATTTATTAAATACTGAAAATGCCGCAGACAAGCGTGTATACGAAATACTTGAAACGAAATTTAGTTTATTCAAAGGGGTTTTCGGAGCTAGTGACGAAGCTTTAGGATTGCTTGAATCGGGTACTAATTTTGAGAAAAAAGTTATCAAAATATATGAAGCCTGTAAATCAGCCGGGGAGTTCAAGCGTGAGTTTGACAGATTGGAGAGAGAAATTACAGCCAAGCGCGGAAAAAAACAAAATGAGCTGAAGCAAATCCTTTCCACCGTTAGCAGTAGCGAGAAAAAGAAGCATTTATATAAAACTGCAAAATCAATTGAGGCATATGTAAGCAACATGGTACAATGGACAAGCATATCCGGCGTAGCCAAGCCTCTTCAAAATACAGTTATGCATCTAAATAATGCTGAAATTACATTTAAACATTCAACAATAAAGCATGGGTATGTATTTGTTGGCGCACTCTTTAAAAGATTGAAAGCTGAATTTGTAAGCCCTTTATTAATAGCATTTGATGAAAATGGCACAATGCTTGACCTTGATATGCGGGAGATTATTCAAGCGTTCAAGGATATTCAAGAATCGTATTTTCAGCCGTATAAACCCAATGCGGATGAGAATGAAATAATAGGTTATTGCTTCGAGCAAATCGCGCCAAAGGCAATTGGGGATTATCTTGAACAAAGCAAGCCCACCATTGAGCAAAACGATAAGCGAATAAAAAATTGGGTTGAAAACCAGCGTGGGCAGCACGAAGCGGAGTCGGACGATAAACGCCAAGACATTTCCGAAATGCGGATACGAAAAAATGCATCGAAATATTTCCAAGAAAAAATTGATATTCAGAAAAAGATAGACAAGCTGGAAAAAGAATTGAAAAAGCGCGATGAAAAATTTCATACTCGAATGTTGGAAATTGAACAACAGGCGGAACAAGACCGTATAAAATTTAATTCCCAATTTGAGATTGACCCTGCGATACTTATAAATCTAGTAGTGAAGTTTTAGGGAGGGCAGGTTATATGCAAAAAAACGGAAAGCTTGAACTTACATGGGTAGGGAAAAACAATAAAATAATTCTCGAGCCACGGATATTAATTGAAAAGTCGGAATTATCATATGGCGATACTGACAGCGGTAATATGCTTATTCGCGGTGATAATTTGCTTGCGCTTCGGGCGCTGGAACAGGATTTTGCGGGTGAGGTGAAATGCATATATATCGACCCGCCATTTAACACCGGCTCAAGAATAGACTCAGACGGCAACGAAATTGGATATGATGATGGCGTTGAACATTCAGTTTGGCTAAAAATGATGTCTGATCGGTTAATAATTTTGCATAAACTTCTTAGAGATGATGGGGCAATTTTCATTCATTTGGATAATAATGAGGCTGATTACTGTCGTGTGTTAGCTGATGAAATTTTTGGTCGAAGAAATTTTATGAATCGCATTACTATTGATTCTCGTGCGCCGTCTGCGTTTAGCACAGTTAATCCCGGTGTTTTTAAGTCAGCCGAATATTTGCTTTTTTTTGCAAAGAACAGAAATAAACTGGTGGAAAACCCTGTCAGAGTAGAAAGACTGCCGGACTACGCCTACAACAATTTTGTAATTAATATTGAAGATAATTTTTGCAATTGGAAGTTTATAACGGTTGCCGAAGCATATAAGCAAGAACAAACCAAACAATTTAATACCCCACAAAGAGCTTTGGAAGATTATCATAAGTTTATAATAGGAAATGCTTATAAAATTTTTCGTTTTACATCTATAAGCGATTCAGGAGCAGGGCAAGCTACAGTAAATTTAAAATATGAATCATTAAAAAAACCTAATGAGATATTGCGCCTTGAACGTAACAATAAAGACGATATCCTCATACTAAATGGGCAACAGATTTCATTCTATTCAAAAAATGTTACTATCATTGATGGAAAGCGATGTGCTTCAACAATTTTGACAGATATTTGGACAGATATCGCTTGGGAAGGAATTGCAAAGGAAGGTGATGTAAAATTCAAGAAAGGAAAAAAACCAGAGCGATTACTTCGACGTTGTATAGAGCTAATAACAAAACCTGGAGAAATTGTTCTCGACAGCTTCCTAGGTAGTGGCACAACTGCCGCAGTCGCCCACAAAATGGGCAGACGTTGGATTGGCATTGAACTTGGCGAGCACGCCTATACCCACTGCAAAACGCGGCTTGATAAAGTTGTAGATGGCGAACAGAGCGGTATTTCAAAATCCGTTGGCTGGCAAGGCGGCGGTGGCTACAAATTTTATGAGCTTGCATCGTCTCTACTTGAAAAGCACCCAACCATACCCGTTTACCGAATTAACGAAACCTACACCTTTGAAATGATATGCGAAGCAATCTGTAAATTAGAGGGTTACACATACAAACTGCAAGGCGAAATGCACGGGCATAGCAGTGAGAGACGCTTTATCCACATTACACTTGAACCCGTAAGCGGAAGTTATGTAAAAAAAATCATGAAAGAAATTGGCGAAAAACAATCTCTGCTGATATACGGCGTTAAAATACAGTCACGGTTACGTCGTCCAATCAACTTAGAAATCAAAAAAATACCAAAAGACCTTCTGAAAAAATGCGACTTTCAAAGCGAGGTGCGATAATGGATGAAAACATAATAAAAATCAGTTATGCAATGAGCTTACGGGAGCCGCAAAGCGAAGCGTTGGGCTATCTTCACAATATCGTTGCTCCAATTGAATTCAAAACCGCCACAAAATCCGATGAGGAACGTGCGTCGGTTAAAGTGGCGGCAGAACAGTCTGCAAGCGAGAGCGGTGAAAACGGACGCATCATTAAAGTTGCCGATGAATTTTCGTTCCCGTCATTTTGCTTTGAAATGGCTACGGGTATAGGAAAAACACGGCTTATGGGTGCGTCAATTTATTATTTGTATAAAACAAAGGGGTATAGGCACTTTTTCATTCTTGCACCCGGCGACACAATCTATGAAAAACTAAAAAAAGAAACCGTACCAAGCCACCCAAAATACTTATTTAATGGCTTGATTGCAGAAATGGGAAGACCAAGGGTTTTCAGCGGCGAAGATTATTTACAATATAACCAACCTGAACTGGAAAATGGCAAAAGTTCGGAAATACAGCTTTTTATTTTCAACATCGGAAAAATATTTACTCGTGGGGATGTGACATTTAAATTTCACCGTTTTCGTGAAACACTAGGTAAGTCATTCGCGGAAATTCTAAACGGCTTTGATGACCTTGTTATATGCATGGATGAGGCTCACAGATACTACGCACCCGCTTCAATGAAAGCCATTGACTACTTGAAGCCCATTCTTGGCTTAGAATTTACAGCAACTCCTAAATCGGACAAAAATGTAATTTATTCCTACGATATTGCCAAAGGTGCTGGCAAATTCCTAAAAATCCCCGTGATGAACGGGCGCACAAATATGTCCGGCTACTCCACCGAAGATATACAGGAAATGAAGTTGACAGACGGCATCAAACTTCACGAAAATCGCAAAAAAGCCATTTTCAAATATTGCACGGAAAACAAGCTGCCCATTGTTAAGCCCATTGTGCTTGTAGCGTGCAAAGACACAAACCATGCCAAAGAAGTGCGCGAAATTATTGATTCCGACGAATTCTTTGATGGGCGATACAATAGAAAGGCTATAGAAATCCATTCCGGTAGCGGCATGGCGGAAGCCGAAGAAAACATCGCCAAGCTGCTTACAATTGAAAGCAGTGCCAATCCTGCTGAAATAGTGCTGCATGTTTATAAATTAAAAGAGGGATGGGATGTAAATAACCTATTTACAATTATCCCTCTTAACGCGGCAAAAAGCGAAATTTTGGCAATGCAAACAATAGGGCGAGGTCTGCGCCTTCCGTTTGGGCATATTACCGGAGAAGAAAATATTGATACCCTTGATATCGTAGCTCACGACCATTACCGAGAAATTATTGAAGAGCTGAAAGCAAACACATATTTCCGCGCACGCGACCTCGATAAAAACGATATTGAGCCTACAAAACAACTAACATTGACATCCGGCTTTGATGATGAACAGCTTACCTTGTTTGACGAGTTTGTTGAGAACAAGACAATTAGCAATGCTCAAGATATTTCCGACCCCTTTGTTCAAGATGAACTGTACAAGGCTTACTTAAAGTCTGTAGCGGAACGCAATAAAAAACCTGTACCGGAAGAAACAACTCAAATGACAATTTTTGATTACAATGAAAACGAGGGGACACAACAACCACATCCAATACTTTCGGGAGCTATTGAACTACCCGAGAACACCACGGTTATGGATAAAGAAACCTTCACTAAAAAGCTAAACCGAATAGCGGCAACTTGCGTAAGCACTCCTATGATACTTGTACAACCATCAACCACTATAGAATTGAAGCCAATAACCATTACATGCAAGTATAAAAATGGCTTTCCGATAGAGCCTTCATATATTGAGCGATATGACGTTGTAAATAACGAGCTTCTTGAGTCGCTTGATGCAATAATACTTGAGGATTCCAACCCCGTTAATACCCTTGCCTGTCTGCTTCTTGACAATATAAGCGAATTTGACAGCAGCGATGCTGATTATGTTTTGGATATTGTTCACCAGTACCTTAAATTGATAGATGGTACAGAAGAACATAAACGCCAAGTTGTGCGACGCTACGCTTCGTTGATTTTAGAGGACTTGGAAGAACAAATAATCCCCGCAATCAATGTAGATATACGATTTACCCACACAGTTCAAAAAGCGTTTATTGCATTCGGTAAACAAGTGAAAGTTATAAAACCCGAAGGGGAGGTTAGTTTTCATACAGCTGTACCTGATAAAAAAGACATTCGCAAATATGTGTTTACCGGATACAAAAAATCTTATTATCCAAGCAATGGCTTTGAGAGTGACCCGGAAAGGCAATTTTCGGTTGTCTTGGAGCGCGATAATAATGTAATCCGCTGGCTCAAACCGCCGCTTAACCAATTGGGAATATATTTTGAATCAGGTCGTCAGTATACTCCTGATTTTCTTGTGGAAACCATAAGCGAAAAATACATGGTTGAGATTAAAGCACGGAAGGACATTGGTAATCGCGATGTGTTGTTGAAAAAACAAGAGGGCGAATTATGGTGTAAATACGCCTCAATTGTTGACGCGGACAAAAAACGTTGGCATTATAGGCTTGTAGCAGACGACAGGATTTATATTGGTGATAGTTTAATAACCATACTAAACCTTGCGGAAGATATAAGGGATTTGGGGGACAATAATGATGAATGAAAGACTTGTACAAAGTGAAATTAGACAGAAATTGATAGATGCCCTGCGTACAGACCTTATCGGCCCGCGAAAAGGTGAAGACGAAGTGTTGGATGAAAATCCTGAGTTAGCCTATCTTACTGGTGCATTGCATGTTGTTGATCATAAACCCACCGTTGAGTTTGATACCCAAGAAGATATTGAACTCGATTCGGGTGACAGCGATACTCTGGGAAACGAAGACAACGAGGATAGATATTCCGCTAAATTCAAACAGCAATCATCGATGGGTATAAGTTTCTATTTATCCCATGACACTTCATCCTTTAAAATTAAACTTGAATGGGGTGACTATGTTGTTGGGAAGCAAGATATGGAAGACAAAAAAGGCAAAAAAGTAAAACGCAAAGTATACACACGTCTAAAACGTGAAAAAGAAATTGAGGCGAAGTTAGGAAGAGACGACAAGTCAATAGAATATCCAGCAGGGGAAGATGACGAAGACATTAATATAAAGGTTTCTCGCTATATTTTGAAAAGCGGATATGCACTTTTTTCTGTCTATGTATCGAACCGCCGCGAAGCAACAGACGAAACCGTTAATGGAATTATGTTTCAAACCAAGCTTTCGATATACGCGGATGGGGAATTTGTGCCTGAGTATATATGCCGTCAAGAACTTGACGATGAGTATTTATACGAAAGCCGCCCTATATTCAGTCGCGGTCACGGCTGTGCCGCTAATTGGCGTTTAAACGAAAACGGCAACGCTATTAAAGTATATACGGAATTTATACCAGAGCATGAAATCCCGAATGTAAGCCCAAATTTAAAAGGATTTGGTAAAGGGTATTTTTCAATGCTTGAGTTTTCAAAAGCAAAAAACAAAGAAACTACTTTGGAGCATTTAAGTGCTTTACACAAAGCGTATGTAAATTGGATAGATGGCTTGGTAAGCCACCCCAAAATGCAGGATTCTGATTTTGCAAAAAGAAAGGGTATGGAAATAATTACAAAATGTAAAGAACAAGCGGACAGAATATTCAGAGGAATCTGCATCCTTGAATCGGATGAAATAGTATTTCGAGCATTTTGTTTTATGAACCGCTGCATGTTTATGCAACGTAGCATTGACGGGTTTTCAAGAAAGTATGGAAGCGGTGTCCAGTGCAATATAGGCGAGTTTCTGGGCAAAGACCACAGCGAATGGCGAGCATTTCAAATTGCGTTTGTGCTTCTTAATCTATCAAGCGTGGTTGATTATACTGATAAGTATAGGAATAATGTGGACTTGCTTTATTTTCCAACCGGTGGAGGCAAAACGGAAGCCTATTTAGGGCTAATTTCATTTCTGCTTGGGTATAGGCGCCTTACCGCGGATAGTGAATCAGATTATAACAAGGATGGTGGCGTGACGGTAATCCTGCGATATACCCTTCGCCTACTCACAACACAACAGCGGGACAGGCTTACAAAAATGATTGTAGCTGCCGAAATACTTAGGCAGCAGTATCTGCCAAAGGGTGCGCCATTTGGCACTGCACCTTTTTCAATCGGTTTTTATGTAGGCGGTGGCATTACCCCCAACCGTTTTTCGGAATTTAAAAATACGGACAGCGAACCAAACAAGCAACATAAAACCATTGAAAAATTAAATAAGCAGCTGATTATATGCCCCTATTGTGGAACGGCTTTGAAGCGAGACAATTTTATTGTTGAACATGGAGCAGAAAGCGTTGACATTTTCTGCCCCGACCGTAATTGCTATTTCTTTATGTATAGGGACAACCCTGTTTCAATACCCGTTTACTTGGTGGATGAGCAAATTTACAGAAAATGCCCAACAATTGTAATAGCAACCGTTGACAAGTTTGCGCGATTGCCTTGGGACGTTGCTTGCAATGCTATTTTCGGACGCGTTGACAGATATTGTCCACGGCATGGCTATATTGCCATTGGTCAAGAACACCAAAACAAGCACAACAAATCCAGAAGTGGGCTTCCCAAAACAGAAACTATTGAGATTAAGCCGTTTTATCCACCTGAGATGATAGTTCAGGATGAGTTGCACCTTATAACAGGTCCACTTGGTACAATATATGGAGCTTATGAAACCGTGGTAGAAGAACTATGTTCCATTACAAAGGGTGACAGAAAAATATTCCCCAAATATATTGTTTCAACCGCAACCATAAGCAATGCCGACGAGCAAATCCGCTGCTTGTATGGACGCACGGAAACAGCACTGTTCCCACCAAGCGGAATAGATATAAAAGACAGCTTTTTCACACGGGAAATTTCCGTAGATGTGTCCCCTTTCAGAAAATATTGTGGAATTTCCGCAAGCGGAAAATCTGTAAAGACTACATTACTACGGGTTTATGCAATTTTGCTGCAAGCAGCATTGCACTTGGCAGATCAGCCGGAATACAAGGGATTGATTGATCCCTACTATACGCTCATCGGATATTTCAACAGCATCCGTGAGCTTGGCGGCGCGGTACGTTTATTGCAGGATGACATCCCAAAACGCCAAAAATGGATTAAAAAGCATTATGGACATACGTTTCAACGGTTTTTCAATTATAAGGAAATAACATCCCGCATGAATTCCGAAAAAATTTCGGGGCTGTTAAAAGAGCTTGAAAGCAAAATAGAAAACAAAGAGGCATTGGAAAAGCCAAGCAAAAATTTCTTGGATGTCGCTATTGCAACCAATATGATTTCGGTTGGGTTGGATATAGACAGGCTCGGGCTAATGTGCGTCTTGGGTCAGCCAAAACAAAGCTCGGAATATATCCAAACAACAAGCCGTATCGGGCGCACATTTCCAGGTCTGGTAGTTACCGTTTACAACCCATACAGACCGCGTGACTTGTCCCACTATGAGAATTTTAAAGGCTACCATTCGCATATATATCGTTTTGTGGAGGGTACATCCGCTACTCCGTTTTCAGCACGGGCTCGCGACAGGGTTCTTCACGCACTTTTAATCGCACTTGCACGATTGCAAATTGTGGCACTTGCGGAGAATGCTTCCGCAGCGGCGATAGATATCGTGCCAGCCATTGAAATTGATGAAATCATAAATAAAATAGCGGCGAGGGCTGCAAAGATAGCCACTAAATTACATGGAGAAGTTATTTCGGAAATTGTAGAGTTTATTGACACTTGGAAAACCTGTAAGCAGATAAATACTTTGCCGCTTCGATATTTTGTTGTGGACACAAACCGATACACCAGACTTATAAACTATTATGGAGAACATTGCGCCAGAACAGAAAAGCCAACTCTAAACTCAATGAGGGAAGTCGAAAAAGCCTCGACACTTTATTACTACACGGAGGGCTAAGACGATGAAGAATAATTTTAATCCAAGCAAAGTGGGCGAAATACGCCCAAACCAATTAATAACTACATTCGGCCCCGGCTCAATAATGGATGCGGTAAAGGATTCCGTAACCGTTCTTGATGCTTCATATTGGCAAGATACGGGGATGCCGATATATGATGCTCGGCTTGCTTCTTACTTCGGCGTAAACCACTTTCGTCCACCAAGGGCAAGCTATGGCGGTGACTTACCTGTAATTTCGTTTCCTAATTACCATGTATGCTCAGGTGTCAAATGCAATCGACTTTTTGACATCACAGAAAGGTTTAACCTTGAAACGTATAAATGGCAAGGACCGACTTGCCCTGATTGCGGTTATCGTGCATATCCTGCAAGGTTTGTAATAGCCTGCAAAGACGGTCATCTTGATGACTTTCCTTGGCGTTGGTGGGTTCACAGGGGATATACTAACTGCAATAAAAACCTTCGACTATACTCAACCGGAGAAACATCAACCCTCGCCGAAATATGGGTTGAATGCGATTGTGGCAATGCAAAGAGGTCTATGTCTGGCGCAACGGACAGAGCTAATTTCCATGAAAACGGTTATTTATGTTCCGGCAGGCATCCGCATAAACCCAACAGCAAGAATGATAAATGCAAATGTACAGATGTTTTTCCGGCACAGCGCGGTGCGACAAATATTTATTTTCCTGTAATAAGAAGTGCCGTATCCATACCGCCTTGGACAAACCCGCTTTATTTGTTACTTGACGAGCATTGGATTCTTTTATGTAACTATGAAAGCGATTTCGGAGAAGCAGGCGTATCAAAAATTTATGAAAACTATTTTAAGGATAAATATACCCGTGAAGATTTTGACAATGCTATTAACAAACGTAAGAAGAAAATAAAAGAGTTCATGGAAATTAAAGAAATGGAATATGCCGCTTTTACACGACACACAGAAGCTGCTTATAAAAAAGACGTGATTCATTTTAAAGTAAAGGAAGAAACAGTACCTGTGTATCTGCAAAAGTATTTTTCACGTTTAATTATGGTAGAGCGGCTTCGTGAGGTTATGGTGCTACAGGGTTTTATGCGGATAGACCCTCCCGAGCCGGAAGCGGACAGCATGATAAGACTCAACACAAGAAAGCCGGATTCGTGGTTACCCGGTGTAGAAGTCCACGGCGAGGGCATTTTCATTGAGTTTAACAGAAAAACTGTTGAAAAATGGTTGTCTATTCCAATTGCAAGTAAACTTTCAATGCAATACAAACTTGCTTTTGGGGCATATGCAAAAGAACGTGGTTGGGGAAATGTCAAGGCGCGGAACGGTGAATATGTATTGCTTCACACGTTTGCCCACTTGATTATAAAAGAAATGTCTCTACAGTCCGGGTACTCGTCAACAGCCATACGCGAGAGGATATACAGTAGCCCTACTATGTGCGGGATTCTTTTTTACACAGGAAGCTCCGATAAAGAAGGCACGCTTGGCGGCTTAGTAGAGCTTGGGGAGGAAGCTAAGTTCAGGAAGCTGATTAGGGCAGCCATAGAAAAGGCTTTGCTTTGTACAACAGACCCCGAATGCGCCAATACACATATTGACGGGGACACTTTAAATGGCTCTGCGTGCCATTCTTGTTGCATGATTTCGGAAACAGCTTGCGAAAACGGCAACCGATTACTTGACAGAAGCTTAATAGTTCCGCTGGATGGAAAACAGAGATTAAGCTATTTTAACGATTTGGTGAGTGAATTATGTGGAATCAGTCTTTAACGGTTGACATTTTAGCCGATGAAATTATATCTGAACTATTGATAAATGCAGACAGTTCAAAAGCCATACTTGCAATAAAAAAAGAAATGCCAAAACTTTCAGATACCGACGCACTAAAAATATGCCAACTAGTCTATGCGTTAAATGAAAAAAACAACACAGACAATGTAGAAGTTGTCGCAACTATCCCCATATCATTTAAAACTAAGGTTCGAAAAACACGTCCGACGATTCATGAATTAATTATCGGAGCGACAAAACGAATCTTGCTGACCGGTTATTCTATTTCAAGCCATTTAGAGGAAATATTCAAACTCATTAATGCTAAGAGTAAGCAGGGTGTTGTGGTGGAGCTCTATGTAAATAACTATGATAGCGTTAAAGCTGTGCTATCTGACATAGAACATACCAAACGCCATTTTTTTAAGGTATATGAGTATTCCGGCAAAGCAGATGACAAAATGGCATCGCTTCACGCAAAAATAATTATTGCTGATGAAGAAAAAATGCTGGTTTCATCAGCAAACCTTTCGTACCATGGTTTCGATGGGAACATAGAAATCGGTACACTTGTTACATCAAGAAAAAAAGTGGCTCAAGTTCAAAATATATTTTCAGACTTGAAGCGGCAAAAAGTTTTTACTCTTTTGTAGTCCATTGAAACGAGAATATAATGTATTAGGAGATGGTATTTTGCCAAATTATAATTTGCATTGTGTAAAGTGCAACAGCAAACACAATATTCAAAACCTCACCAGCATTTGTAAAAAATTCGAGCATGAGGCAGTGTCCACAGCGTAGCGATTGTGATGTGCGATGCCCACACGCAGGATAACTACAAAAAATAAAATATCGCTCTTACACGAACGGAGATATCACCTATGACATCAGACCGCATGAGGAAAATTCTCGCTGAGGGCGAGGGGCTTACAGTTGAATATAAGAAATGCACGGACAAGCTGAGTAGTAGCGTGTATGAAACGGTGTGTGCGTTTTCCAACCGTTTCGGCGGACATCTTGTGCTTGGTGCTGATGACAATGGTGGTGTTTTGGGCGTAAATAGGTCTGCCGCTAAGCAGTTGCGAAAGGATTTTGCCAACACGTTGAATAACCCGCAAAAAATGTCACCGGTGTTGTTTTTGAGCCTTATTGAAGTAGAACTGGACGGCAAATTACTTCTGCATGTCTATGTTCCGCCGAGCGCACAGGTCACATCTTCAAATGGCAAGATATTCGACCGCAACGAAGATGCTGACCAAGATATAACCAAGTACGCTGACCGCATAACGCAAATTGCTATCACAAAATCTTCTGCATTTACAGAGCGCGAGGTTTTTCCATATGTTACGGACAATGAAATCTGTTTTGAGCTTGTGGAGAGAGCCAAGAAAATGGCAACAAGCCGTAGTGCCGAACACCCGTGGAAAAATCTTTCCCCAAAAGAAATCATACAAAGCTCGGGGCTTATTGAAACAGATTTTCGCACGGGCAGAACGGGTTATAATCTTGCGGCAATTTTGCTCTTTGGGCGTGATGATGTTATCCGCTCTTGTGCTCCCGGCATTGTTACGGACGCGCTTTTGCGGCGCGTAAATGTTGACCGTTACGACGACCGCTTGTATGTAGAAACCAATCTGTTAGACCAATATGACGCTCTGATAGGATTTATTGCAAAGCACACGAATGACCCATTTGTACTCATAGGCGATGCGCGTGTTAGCGTGCGCTCGTGGATAGCTCGGGAGCTTGTGTCCAATATTCTCGCGCACCGCGAGTATTCGAGAGCGAATTTAGCACGGCTTATCATTGACAATGAAAAAATTTATACCGAAAACTGGAATCGTCCGAAAACACACGGACAGCTTGACCCCAACAGCTTTACGCCCGAATCCAAAAACCCCTTGATTGCGAAGATGTTTATGAACATTGGCTATGCCGACCAATTGGGTTCCGGAATGCGCAATCTATACTACTATTCCAAGCTATACGGTGGCAAGGAACCGCAGCTTGTGGAAGGTGATGTGTTTACTACAATAGTGCCACTACCTAAGACGACGAAAGACATCCCCCAAGATACACCCCAAGCCACCCCTCAAGATATCCCCCAAGACGAAAAGCTCTCTCACATACTTGAAATGTGTTCTGCGCCGCGCTCACGGAACGAATTACAAAACCTTGTCGGGATAACGGATAGAAAACATTTCCGCAATGCAATATTGAAGCCGCTTTTAGATTCAGGAAAGCTCCGCATGACGATACCCGACAAGCCGAACAGCCGTAATCAAAAATATATTAAGACGTAATATCTTGGCTTTGTTTCGCATTGTAAATTTACTTCTCATATTATATACGGTACACCTTCGGCATCTTTGGTGATGCTGAAGGTGCGACCATCGGCGCAGGTTACTCTCATTATACTGGTGACGTAGAATTGAGTGGGGGATACGCTTCCGCGAACTGGTTCGCGCTTCTTGATGTAGGGCGTAATTTGACAGAAATTTAGCCAGTCGAGCCATTTCACAATTTCAAACATTTTCGCGATGGTTTGCCATGAGGGGCTACCCTTGGGGCGATTGCTGTTATATTCCTCGGCCGAGCCGGGTTTGATTGCATGGTATTCGGTGATGAAAAATTCTTGCCAGTGTTCGCGGGTTTTGGTGAAGTAGGCTTTTGAATTGTTTAGTTTTTCCGTGGAGTAGTACATATCCAAGAAAGCCCGTAAATTAACCCCGAAGCGAAGTTTGATTACGGTATGCGGGGGCAGTCCCTTCTTTTTGAAATCGGTGACGGTGGGGATTCGTCCGTGGTCGATGATGAACTGGTCGATGGTGTCAAAGATGGATTCTTCGCTCCAATTCACCAGAGGCATATCACCGAGGAGTTCGCGTATTTTTTTGCAAGCCAACTCATCGTGTACTAATGCATCCAAAGCCTTATGTAATGCTTGTTTGCGTGTCATAGGTGTGGCTCCTTTCAACTATTCACGCCTAATGACATCAATCGGCACTGCATACGTAGAAAACTGCACGCCATGCGATGTATCAAAATTATCAATCGCCTTGATAAGCCCTATACAACCTACCTGAAATATATCATCAACGTATTCACCGCGATTGTTAAAACGCTGTATTATGCTTAGTACCAGTCGCAGGTTGCCAAAAATATACTGCTCGCGGGCTTCTTCGTTGCCTTCCAGTATTTGCTCAAATAACCTTCTCTTTTCTTCCCCCTTCAGTACAGGCAGTTTTGAGGTGTTTACGCCGCATATTTCTACTTTGCTGCTGTGCATACCTTTTCGGCTCCCTCCGGCAACGTGCATTATTTGCGCGTTTTTTCTTTGTCCTTCTCTACAATGTTTTCCCGAGGGGGATTATTTATACTGGAAATTATTTGTAACCGATGTTATAATTTACCCGTATCATTTTTTTTGGGGAGGTAGTACCTGTGAGCGTTTTTAATAAAGAAGCGGTTTTTAGCGACGAGACGCAGCAATTTATAACGCCCTACGACCCAAAACCCGGTGACACCGTTAGGTTTTGTATACGCGTTGCGCGAGAAGACGAGTGCGAAGCCACACTTGTAATCGCACCGGGGGCAGACTCTGTCGGTGCGTCCTATCCTATGAAAAAAACTAAAAACGACGACCTCTTTGATTATTTCACCGTTAATATCCAGGTGTATACAAAGCCGATTAGGTTTTATTACAGCTTGGTATTTGGCGGTGAAATTTTTTATTACAATAAACTCGGCCTGCGGCCTATGGTGGACGCGCATTATAATTACAGGCTTGTGCCGGGGCTGCGTGTGCCAGGCTGGGCAAAGGGCGCGGTTATGTACCAGATTTTTGTGGACAGGTTTTACAACGGCGACAAAACAAACGACCCCGTTCCGCACGAATATGAATATCTCGGCAAAACCACAAGCATTTATAAATGGGAAGACGATATGGCAAACGACGACTATCTTAATAATTTCTACGGCGGCGATATCAAAGGCATAATGGAAAAGCTCGGGTATCTGAAAGACCTTGGTGTACAAGCTATCTACCTTAACCCCATCTTCGTATCGCCCAGCAGTCACAAATACGACACCCAGGACTACGACTACGTAGACCCTCATTTCGGCGTTATAAAAGAAGACGGCGGCGACGTGTTGCGCTTCGAAAAGGTAAAAAATCAATACGCCACACGCTACCTAAAGCGCGCAACCGGCAAAAAAAATCTTGAGGCAAGCAACGCCCTTATGGCCGACTTTATAAAAAAAGCTCATTCGCATGGCATAAAGGTAATCCTCGACGGTGTTTTTAACCACTGCGGCAGCTTCAATAAATGGCTGGATGTCGGTGGCTTCTATCAGCGTGCCGGCAACGAGACGGGTGCGTTCCATTCCAAGGAAAGCCCTTACCACGACTACTTTCTGTGGCACGAGGGCGGTAGCTGGCCGGGCAACACCCACTACGACGGCTGGTGGGCAAATTCCAACACGCCAAAGCTCAACTACGAAGGCTCACAAGAATTATTTGACTACATCATCAATATAGGAAAAAAATGGGTATCACCCCCCTACAATGCCGACGGCTGGCGTCTCGACGTAGCCGCCGACCTCGGCCGCAGCCCGGAAATGAATCACAAGTTCTGGAAGGCATTTAGCTCCGCAGTAAAAGAATCTAACCCCAACGCCCTCGTTCTTGCAGAACACTATGTATACAGCGGCAACCCCGCCCTATGGATGGACAACTCCGAGTGGGACACAATAATGAACTACGAAGCATTTATGGTTCCCATCACATGGTTTCTGACAGGCGTTAGCAAGCACAGCGAAGAAAGCAACCAAGACCTGCGCGGCGACGCAATGGCCTTTGAAGGCGCAATGCGCCATTTTATGGCAAACTTTAACGTACACGCCCTCCACTCCGCCATGAATCAGCTCTCCAACCACGACCATTCCCGTTTCCTAACCCGCACAAACGGCAGCACAGGCCGCCTACACTCCGTAGGCCCACGCGCCGCAGAACGCGACACCAACAAAAACATCCTCATGGAAGCCGTCGTCTTCCAAATGACATGGCCGGGCGCGCCCACCATATACTATGGCGACGAAGCAGGCCTCGCAGGCTGGGCAGACCCCGACAACCGCCGACCATATCCTTGGGGCAAAGAAGACCTAACCCTCATAGCACTCCACAAAAAACTTATCGCCCTTCGCAAAGCCTACCCCGCCCTAGCCCACGGCTCCCTCGAATTTATATGGACAAACCACAACTTCCTATCCTACGGTCGCTGGGACGACAAACACAAACTAATAATAGCCCTTAACAACAGCTCCAAACCAAAAGAAGTAACCCTGCCCGTTTGGAAAGCAGGAATCTCCGGCGGCTACCTCACAGAAAAAATCTCCACAGGCCAAGACTCCTTCCAAGAAACATCACGCCGCTACTTCGTAAGCCGCGGCGAGTTGAAATTAACAATGCCTCCGTGTTCTTCTGTTGTGTTGGCGGAGAGTTAAGACCTTGGGGCTTTGCCCCAATGCCCCACAACCTTTTAAAAAAGGTTGACCAAAACTTTGATATTTTTTAAAAGCCGCATTCGCGGCTTTTTTGTGTGGAGATTTTTTTTATTTGCACCATCCGTGAAAAGTATGTTAGAATATCATGGCAACAAAAAATCGCAGCGACCGCGAGGTGGTGGAACACCAAGCGGCGAGTGTAGGGATACCCAAACATCACCTAACACACACAGGCTTTCGCCTGCCGCTACGCAAGGCATAGTTTAGCATTGTTGGCATTCACTGTAAACATGTTGGCTTTGGTTTAGTGTAGTTTGGCGCGGGAGTATGTTTATTTTTAATTCTACAGGTGTGTAGGTGATGGCAGTTTTCTGCCGTCCCTACGCACCTTTTTTGATGGGCAAGTGCCTTCGGGTGCTTGCCTACATATTAAATCCTAGGAGGAGAGAAAGAAAATGAACAAGACAAAAGAACGTGCAAAAGGCTTTATCGCAGGGGTATTGCTGATGATTTTATTATCGTCGTCCGTAGCGGTACTCGCAAACACGGCGGTACTGGACGTAGTTTTTAGCGTAAACCATGTGGTAGTAAACGGCAATCGTCTAAATTTATCAGAAGAAGAAAGACCATTCACATCTGGGGGGAGAACATTCCTACCCGCCCGTGCCATATCCGAAGCCCTAGGGCAACCCGTAGAATGGGATGGAAGCACAGGTACAATCTATATAGGGAGCAGAATAACAACATTATATGTACCACCACAACCCACGCCTGTACCACTATTGGAAGCTGCTTCACCTTTCGAACAAAATCCCCCTGGGCGGACTGGACTTCACGAAGCAACCGTTCATATGCTGGGTCAACCTTATCCAATGGCTATTAGAAGTGGGAGTAGCATGGGTGGCAATACCTACACACAATGGTCACAACACAATCTAAATAGTCAGTTTACTACTTTATCCGGCACAATAGGACGCATTGATGGAACTCCAGCCAACACAGCATCAATAAGTTTTATTGGAGATGGAAGGACTTTAGCCACATTTACAGTGGATGGCAACACAATGCCTACTGATATTTCTGTGGATGTGTCGGGCGTTTCAGTTTTGCGTATACAGATGGATGGCGTTGGTTTTTTTGGGATAGAAGCGCGTATCGCTATTGCTTTCGCCAATGCAACGCTTGAGTAATCAATAACCTGTAAATATAACAGGTGTAGTACAATTGCAGCATAGAAAGTGTAACCGCACAGAGGCGATAGGCGCGACGTCTAGATTTGCCTTCGCAGATACCATAATTAAATAAAAGGCGCAACAGTATCACAAAAAAATCAATCGGTAACTTAAAAAATTGAGGGAGATAAAGTTTATGAGAAAATTTTTTGCCACTGCATTGTTATTGGTGCTTACTATTTCCCTAACTGTGTGCGGAAACAATGGAGATTTGCCGCGCAATGTCAGCAGAGCTTTAGAAGGCACGTGGGAACTCTACGAAAGTAATATGTGGGGTGTGTCAGACACATTGGAGCTTAGGCGTGACGGCACAGGCACTATGAGCCTTGGAGCGATTAGAGAGGATTTCACATGGTCTGTTGATGGCGAAGAGTTAATTATTGTGCAAGGTGGAGGATTGCTCACAATTGCGTATACAATCACCGAGTTAAGTGACTCTATACTATCTTACGAAGCCGATATTCCGGGGCTTGGGTTTTTAAGTGTTACCTATATCCGATAGATGGCAAGTAAGAATACCGTAAAAATAGCACAACAAAAAAACCTGCTCAAAATCACACATGGATTAAGAGCAGGTTTTTTTGTGTTATAATCCATTAAAAAAGAGGATGTTAATTTTGAGCTATCCGGAGATTTTACAGTTGTGGATGACATCAAATGACGATTCTCCAATCATATAACCAATTCCCATTATAGAAGGGCAGTTGACCTTGCGTCAAAGAAAACGATACGCTATAGTAGTATTAGGAAATATCAAAAGAATAATGCACTCGCATGAAAGGAGCGTTACCTATGCAGGCTCAAGCGTATGAAGGATATTTCGAGCAAGGTAATTTTTTTACGGCAGGTCAAAAATTTCGCCTTCCTGAGAGGCGCAAAGTATATATAACTGTATTAGATGAGCCTGCGCTTGTCGAGCCAATAAATAAAGCGACACACAATCCTCGTATTTTGCTGGAATCAGACCCAAGCAAGTCCGCTTTGGGTTTATGGGCAGGCGAAACAACAGTACCGGACGATTTTAACGAACCGCTGGAAGATTTAAAGGAGTATATGTACTGATGGACTACCTTGTTGATACTCATGCCATGTTATGGATGATGTTTGAACCACAAAAATTATCGCAAAAAGCACAAGAGATACTAGCAGATAAGCGTTTACACAAGTATATTTGCGTTGCTTCTTTGTAGGAAATTGCAACTACCAAAGGGAATTTCCGAAACCTTCCTAAAGACCGTTGCACTTGGGGTCGGTCAAATTGGATTAGACCACAGGCATATCGAAACATATTCTACTCTTCCGTTGTTACATCGTGACCCATTCGATGGAATCATTGTAGCGACAGCAATAGTCGAAAATATGACAATCATAACCACCGACGAAAACATCCAAAAATATGATGTTCCTTGGATATGGTGAGTAATAGTCACTAAGATTTTTAGCCTCCGTTATTAAACTCTTGCGAGTATCCTATGTAAACGACATGATACGCTATCACAATCTTAGGCAAGGATGTAACATTTAAAAGCCGCATACGCGGCTTTCGTGTTATAATCCATAAAAAAAGAGGGTGTTAATTTTGAGCTATCCGGAGATTTTACAACTATGGGAGAGTAATGAAGGCGGCAACATATTTTCACATGCGCTTCGAAACTATTCACCCGTTTGCGGATGGAAATGGTCGGGTAGAGCGTACCATGATGAATTATTTTTTGATGATACACAACCACCCTCCGCTCATTGTCTATGACGAGGACAGGGAAGAGTATTACGCGGCGTTGGAGCATTACAACAACGATGAAGATATCGAGCTATTGTATAGCTTTTTCATGCGCCAACGTGTAACCGATTCTTCTTTTTCAAACATTGGAGCAATAATAATTTCAATAATTCCGCCTATTATGTTTTGAAAAGATGGGGTTAGCATGATTCCAAAAGAAAGTAAATTAACGGAAATATTAAACGGTTATTCCTTTGAATCAGATGAATTGGGAGAATCATCCGCCAAGGTATATCGTTGCGATAAAAATGGTAAAACCTTTTACTTAAAAATCGCATCAGCAGATGATGTGTTTAGGCGAGAACATGAAATATTGACTTGGCTTGATGGTAAACTACCTGTGCCTAAAATAAAATACCGGCATGAACAAGACGGACTTGCTTATCTTTTAATGACGGAAGCCCCCGGAAAATTGGCTCTTGACTATCCAAAAGATGAATTGCGTAAGCCTTATAAAAACACGATTAAAGCAATGGCAGAAGGTCTGATTATGCTCCAATCCATTGACATAAAAAATTGCCCATTTCATTATTCTTTGGATACGAAGTTAGCAAACATGCTTCACAATATAGAAAATAATTTAGTTGACATGGATGAGTGGTATGAGCGAACCGGCTTTGAAACACCAATGGATTTGTATAGTTGGCTGATTTTCAACAAGCCGTCAGAAGAAATTTGCTTTGCGCACGATGACTACACACCCGAAAATATTTTTACGGATGATAATAAGCTGGCTTGTATAATTGATGTTGGAGATTGTGGATTGGCTGATAAATGGAAAGATATTGCTTTATGTGTCCGTTCGATAAAAATACACCTTGGAGATATGAAGCAAGAAGATATAAATAAACACGTTGCGTTATTGTTCGATTATTTGGGAATTGAACCCGATTGGATAAAAATTAAATACTATACGCTTCTTGATGAATTGTGCTAAAGTCACGCACAATTTTCCCTTATATCAAGCCCGCTTATATAAATACCATTTAGAAACAGACACCGCATTTTCAAACCAAGTATTATTCATATTTTTAGCAACCTTTTTGAAAATCAATAAATCGCTACCCCCTGCGCCCGTAAAAATCATGCCAAAGAGTAATAAATTAAAGCTGCCTGTAAATAATGAAGCTATCGAAGGGATAATCCCAAGTATAATTGTTGGCATAAGTAGACCTATTGCAAATTGATTTGTCCGTAAAATTTCCTTGCACTCACAGTAGGCATAGCCCTTTTTAGGCACTACGCCGATTTTTACTGATTTGAATTTATTTTTACAAAATATCGCGTAAAAAACACCGTGTATTACTTCATGGGCGATAAATCCAATAATTAAAACGATAACAGTAACCCCGATACCTATTGCCCGTGTTTGAATGTCTGCGTCTGTATTAAAAACCGCTTCTAAGTTTTCATACCATAAAAAATAGTATGGTATGCCAAATATTAAGCCTGTAATCGTTAAAACAAAAAAACCGAATAGGTTTTCCCGCCCTAAAATAATTTCTTCTCTTACATATTTATCAGCCGAAAAATCGTTGCTATTCATAAAAATCGCTCCTTTACAAATTGGTACCGCTCGTTGCAAAATAAGTTTAATCAAAAAAACTTCCCCTGCGATAATATGTAATAATTATAAGGATTTTTGTAAAAAGACTTCACAAGTCCATCAATATTGTTGTTGGGTGGTAACAATGGTAAACTATAGCGAATTAATTCGAAATCCGTAACGACGAAACGCAGAAAATGCAGGGAGGGTAAGACTTGACTATGGTAGTAGTAGCCATATGTGATGATGAAATAGATTTGGGTGCGGAGTTAGAGCGCACTCTAATTGAGATATTCACAAAGCTAAACGTCAAGTATGAAATAGAGGTTTTCCTAACGGGGGAGGAATTATGCCGCCGCATGGAATCCGGGTCACGGTATGATTTGATTTTTCTTGATATCGAATTTGCTAAAAGCGAAATCAATGGCGTAGAGGTCGGGCGGCTTATCCGCGAAGCCCAACAAAATCATATCGTTTCAATCGTCTATATTTCATGGGAAAAGAAATATTCCATGCAGTTATTTGAAATACGCCCTTTAAATTTCCTCATAAAACCTTTAGCGTATGACAAAATTAAGCAAACCGTAAAAACGTACTTAAAGATATTTGGGCTTTTTTCTGGTGAGTTTATATATAAAAAAGGTCACGATACTTTTAAGGTGCAAATAAAAGATATTGTCTACCTTGAAAACCAAGAAAGGAAAATTATTATCTTTTTTTCAGACGGCAGGAAAGAAGATTTTTATGGGTCACTTAAAGAGGTTTACAATGAGCAGTTAAAAAAGTTTGATTTTCTTTTTATCCATGCTTCCTATGTCGTTAATTACGATTATGTAACCGCCGTTAAATATAACCGCTTACATTTAACAAACAGCTTAACGCCTTTACCCATAAGCCCTAACAAGCGGAATGAAGTAAGGGAGCATTACTTATCGATTATAAAACGGCGGAGGGTGTGATATTGTGAATTTATCTATACTATCGTTGTTTACAAGCATTTTAACAATCTTTGCATACAAAAATATGATTGAGATATTTTTTGAAAAGAGACGCACCAATGATAAAGTGATAATTTTTTCATATATACTATTTTGGGCTATAACGAGGATTGAATACTTCTTTTTCACTTCAAGCTTTACAAATACGTTAGTTCCCGTGATTGGGTTGTTTTTGGTAACATTAAATTACAAATCACTTTTGATAAAGAAAATAGCGGCGGTATGCTGTATACACTTAGTCCGTATCACAATCTTGGTGGTTATAGTTCATTTTATGTATATCTTCCCTAACTTTTTTACTAATGAGGGTGAAGTAGGCATAATCTCTCATTTTGTTATTTTTATTGTGTCCTTATTGCTTAGATATTTCAAAAATATAAAAAATGATTCTATTGACTTACCGATTGTATGGATTCCCGCTTTGATATTCCCTATTTCTTTAATATTTGGATTGGGCTTTATATCATTTAATGTACCACACTATGATATGTTTATAGAAGTGGCTTTGTTTGTTGGGGTGAGCTTTACAACATTTTATTTGTATGACAGGCTTTCGGCGGCATATCAAAACAAGCTAAAATCGGCATTACACGCGCAAGAAAAAGAATATTATTTTTCTCAATGCCAAGTTATGCAAGAATCCGTAGAACAAGTAAAGTCAATTAGACATGACATTAAAATCCATTTGGCTACAATAAAAGGGTATTCTTCAAAAATAAATGCAGGTGAAATTACGGAATATATAAATAATTTGCTTGGGGATATAAGCGAAAGCGAAGTTTACAGCGATACAGGCAATATAGCTTTTGACAGCATAATTAACTTCAAGCTGAAAAACGCCAAAGATGAAAACATCAAACCGGATATACGCCTGTTAATCCCCCCTGCGTTAAATATCGAGGTAGCCGACATTGTAACCATAATAGGTAACTTATTAGACAATGCCCTTGACGCGGTTTCTAAGGTTGAGGACAGGAGGATAAAGCTGGATATTGAATACAGCAGGGAAAGCCTGTTTATCCAAGTGGAAAATACTTTTGACGGCGTGGTTAAATATGACAACAACACAGCCGACAAGCGCGTATCCACCCGAAAAAGCGGCGGCGAACACGGTCACGGCTTAAAAAATATCCGCAAGTCCGTGGAAAAATATAACGGACATATAGACATTACCCATGACGAAAATATTTTTACGGCAACGGTGCTTTTATATGTGAACGAATAACTTGGAATGAGAGCGCGGGAATTTGGAACTTTTTTCATATAATTGCGTTTATACCGGTATGGAGGTGAGCGCGTATGCGCATTTTTAGATTTTTTTGCGTTACTTTTTTGGTTGTGGTTTTTTCGTCTACGGTGGCTTTTGGGCAGTCATTGAGCCGTCGGCATAGTATTGAGATTGAGGTGGAGTGCCTGGAAGCTGCTATGGCGGTTATTGCCGGTTTAAATGGGTATAATTTGGACTCACAGGCTTTTTTTAATGAGTGGCATACGTGGGCTAACTTTACGCGGCGGGTGGACGATTGGGCTTTTAGGCATGTGCAGGAGGTTTTGCGCTCGCTTGGTGAGGTGCATAGTGAGTGGGAAAATGCTGTGGAGCTTGGGGCGGAGATTTCTGACCTAAACACGCGGTTTGTGGTGTTGTCGCAGGAGATGGAACGGTTGTCGCTTATGATGGCGGCCAGTGATTCGCTGGATGTGCTGATTGCCATTAATGATAGGCTTACGCGTGTTAGCCGTGATAGGGATGGTATTATCGGGCGGCGTAATTTGCTGCTTTCGCAGGCGGCAAGCCCTGTGATTGATATTCATTTATGGCAAACGGCTGAGGACGCGCCGCCGCCTGTGCCTGCTTCCTTTGGCGAGCGGGTGTCGAGGAGTTTTTTGAATTCTTGGGGCGGGACTGTGCGATTTGGTGGTAATTTGCTTGTGTTTTTTGCCCGATATGGGTTGTCTATGGTTATATGGGCGGCAGTTGGTGGTGTTATCGCGCTGGTTGCTTTGAAGAAATTTGGTAAGAGAAAACAGGAGGTCGTGCAAAATGAAAACGCTGAATAGATTTTTATGTAGTGTGGTTTTATTGCTTGTGACGGGGATTGTGCTTGCTGCGTGCGGCGGCAATGATAGCGCACCGCAAGCGGCAAGCTGGGGCGGCGGTGTCGCCGATGAAGCATCTGTGTGGAATGTAGCCGACATGCGCGAGCTTGATACATTCTCTGTCACACAACGGAGATACGGGGGTGATGATTTTGCATTTTTGGCGGGCGACACTACCGTCACATCTGCGCCGTCGCCGGCCGCCACACCTGTACCTGCCACGGAGCCTGCTGCGCCTTCCGCTCCCGCTTCTGTCGAGCGTGTCCGTCACATAATTCAAACTGCTATGCTGGAAATGGAAACGGAGTATTTCGACGATGTGATAGCCGACCTTCGTGATATCGCGCCTTCGTTTGACGGCTTTATAGAATCCGAGATGTTATCCACGCATTGGCGGCGCACATTTACGATTGTATTAAGGATACCTGCGCCACATTTTGAGACCGCCTTGGCACAGGTGGAGGCATTGGCCGACATCCGCCACATGTCGCAAAACGCGCAGGATGTAACCGACCGTTTCTACGACCTCACGGGCAATCTGGACACCCGCCTGATAGAAGAAGAACGTATTCTCGCCCTAATAGAAGAAGCCGAAACCATCCAAGACCTGCTGGCTTTGGAAGCCCGCCTTAGCAACACCCGCTTGGCCATAGAAACATACCGTTCGCAATTGGAAACCATGGCCGACCAAATTGCATTTTCTACTATAACGGTAACACTGTTTGACGCGCACGAGGAAGAAATCATCGCCGCCACAGTAACCCTCGGAGAAAGAATCGGCGGTGCATTCGGTGACTCCGTAGACGGCGTGGTGAGCGGCGGACAGAATATTATCGTATTCTTTGCGGGTGCGGTGATTCCGCTGGGGCTGCTTGGGGTATTTGGGTTTGCGTGTTATCTCGTTGTTAAAACAATTGTAACAAAACGTCGGTTTCGGCAAGAATAGATGTTTTGGTCAAAACCTGACGAAGCCGCATAATCACTGAAAAGTCGCTTGGAGAAGTGTCCCCTTGACACCTTAGGTCTAAGCGTGATAGACTTGAACCGGGAAGGCGTGGTTATCTTGAAAAAACTATTTATCCTTATTGCAATAGTCATACTATCACTCTCCGCCTGCGGCCGAAACCGCAATAACGACGTCGAAGAAAACGGCAGGGACGGCAGTTTAAACCTTACGCAAGGTACGTATTCTCTTACGGTTTCTGTGCCGATTATGAGTGAGGCGCGTTTTAGGCGGGCGGGGGAGGCTCTTAGGTTGGCACTTGCCGATGAGGGGATTTATTTGGATTTCCACATTGATTATTTTATGGAGCAAGATTGGGAAGAGCATGGCGAGCATTTGTTAGGTCGTTTTGCGGCGGGGGTTGGGCCGGATATTTTTACCGGTGGGTTTTCTCCGCTTCCTATTTACCGTTTTATCGAAAACGGATTTTTGGCGGATATATATGAGCTAATGGGAGACCGCCGCGACGAATATTTTACAAATGTACTGCAACCGCTGGAAATCGGCGGGCGTTTATACACGCTACCCATACAGTTTGGCTTTGACCACATCGGAATCAACCCAAACGCCCCGAGTAAAATCATTGAGCGATTTGCCGCGTTGGAATACGCTACCCCGTCTACGTTGATGGAGTTGTATTTTGACGCCGGCGGGTCGCTTGCTTTTTTTCATGGATTATGGGTGTCCGACGTTTTTATTCCCGAGCTAAACACATGGCTGGACTTTGCAGAAAAAACTGTAAACATCCCCGACAACGCGGCGGCTTTCTTAGAAAATCTGCAACTGGCATTCCGGGGTAACGATAGATTTGGCACGCAACAGACCTTCCCTGTGACGGATGAGTTTTTGGCGCAGTTGCAGGAGCGTTATTTGTTTTACAGGCCTATGGCCTTTGGTGATAATACGCGCCCGCGTGAGTTTCTGCATTACATCCCTCTCTCCGACGAGGACGGGCGACTGGTACAACGCGGATTTTCCGGCACGCATTTGAATGTTAACAGCACCGCAAACCCCGCACTTGCTTGGGCGTTTATCGAGCTGGTTATCAACGACGCGGCTACGGACGAGTTTCGTCATACATTGGACATTCCCATTGCGCGGCGGTATACGGACGAAACATTTGACGCACCCACAAATTACCGCACTAATTTTGTGACGCTACCCGCGCCCACCGACGCATTTTTCGAATTTATATATGGCGATTTGAGTATCGAGGACACCATAGCACAACTACGTACCGACATAATCACGTGGATGAACGAACCCCGCCCAATAACGCCATACGCCCCCTCCCCCGAAGAAACCAACCCATGGCTGGAAGCCAACCTACCCACGCGCACGCTAACCATCCAAACAAGCAACCGTAACACGGCAGTACTGGAGCAAGCCGCAGAGGCACTAAATGCGGCATGGTGGGAACGGGGCGAGGGCTATGTTTTACAATTGGAAATTGATGACTACCCGTGGATAGACACGGACGGAATAGAAGCCAGAAACACACGTTTACAAACTCAGCTAATGGCGGGTCAAGGGCCTGATATTTTTACATTTACATCGGGATTAAATCTCCACGCGCTTGCGAGGTCGGGTTTTATTGCGGAGATAGGTGAGCTTATTGACGCTTGTCCGCATACGAGCCGCGATGATTTTTTTATGCAGGCATTACATGCATATGAGGTCGGCGGCGGTTTGTTTTTATTTCCTACAAATTTCACATTCCACTATGTTGGGATTAACACAAATCTCCCTCAGACGGTTATTGACAGATTTTCGCAGCAGCCCACTACGACATTTGCGCAGATGATGGAGCTATACATGTATGTAATGGAAAACTACGCCGACGAGTTTGGGCATATGTTTTTGGGAATAAAAACCACTGCGGCGCGTGGAATGGTTGACGCAATCCATACACTGGAATCCGGCGCGGGAGAATTTATTGATTTTAATACCCGCACCGCAAACCTCACCGACCCACGGTTTATTTCCTTTTTAGAATTGCTTGCGCGGGTCGAAGCACATGGGCAGGGATTATTTTTCTCATGGGGATTAGGTGGGCATGGCGGCGGCGAATGGCGCACGGAACGCGCAGAGGAAGCTATGTTTATGATGGAAAACTCGCAGCTAATGCCGCTTAATGTATTTTTGGACGCCGTAGACCCGCCTTTTTATCACCATGCCGTCCTTACGGACAATCAGGGGCGACTTCTCCTTGATGATGTCAGCGTGCGCAGGTCACAGTCCACATGGGCGACATACGCCATCACATCGACGGGCGAATACACCCTCGCGTGGGAATTTTTGCAATATGTAACCGCCGCATACTCCGAGCCTGTGGGACGTTCCGGTATATGTCCGGAATTTGGCGCACCCGTATTTGGCTCTCATCATTTAACCTCGACTACACAACGCGCTCTTTTCGAAGGACACGCTCACCGAGCGTTCAACTACCTTTTCCACACAATAGAAGAAGGCTTTTCCGAAGGTGAATTTAGATACGGGACACTTCCGCTCGACTTTACAAACGCACAAAACCCCACCGCCCTAAACCGTGAAATAGAAGCAGGCATAACCCGCATGGCCGAGCTAAACGAAATGCCAATGTCAATGCTAACCCCAATGATACCGCACGGGCTGTTTAGCGACGACCTCGAATTATTTATGCTCGGCATAATCACCGCAAGCGACTTCGCCCAAAGAATGCAAAACTCCGTCAGCCTATGGTTGATAGAATGAGCGACCTCCAAAAACTCACCGCAAGCTGTGTCTCATCGCAAAAAAATGGAGGCTTCAATCCATTTATTTTGTGATGAGACATATGCGAGCGGATGAGTTTTTAGAGGTCGCTTATAGAATTAAGAGCATACAGCGGAAGATTAACCAACCCCTCAACCACCGAGTAATCCGCCATGGAGGCGCGTACGGCGGTTTTGGGGTTGAATTTTTGCCTAAAAACCCGCAAGCTTTTTGCTTGCAGGTTTGTTTCGGCCTTTACCTCCATCGGTACGGCTGTGTCGCCTGTGTCCATCAAAAAATCAATTTCCGCGCTGTTGCGGTCGTTTGTCCAATAATATGTTGGGATTTTTAGCGTCGCAAGCTGTTGCAAAACAAACTGCTCCGTTAACGCGCCTTTAAACTCGCGAAAGAGGTCGTTACCATCGAGCAGGATGTTTTGGCGTAGCCGCACCATGCACGACAACAATCCGACATCCAGCATAAAAAGCTTAAATGCCTTTACATCCTCGTATGCTTTCAGCGGCAAACGCGGGGCGGTTGCACGGTGTATTTTGTGTACGAGGCCGCAGTCCGCCAGCCACATTAGGGCAAGCTCGTATTCTTTGGCTCTCGCGCCTTCTTTTATTACGCCGTAGATAAATTTTTTGTTCTCCTTGGTGAGCTGTGCGGGAATGCTGTTCCAAAGCAGTCTTATGCGCGGGACAATTTCCAACGGCGCGTGCTTGGAAAAATCTTGTTCGTACGCGATTAAAATTCTCTCCTGTATTTCCCGTGCGCGGTTAAAATCCCTGCCCTGCGAAAAGTCAGAAACAACCTCAGGCATACCGCCGATATAGTAATACTGCTTTAGCAAATCAATCAAAACTTCCCTAAACGCGGAAAGCATGGCAAAATCGCACGCCATGATTAGCTCCGCAAATTTCTCCCTACCCATCGCCTGCAAAAATTCTATAAAGGAAAGCGGGTACATATCCAAAAATTCCACCTTTCCCACAGGAAAGGACGTGCCGCCATGCAACGCCACACCAAGCAAGCTGCCCGCACATATGATGTGATATTCCGGGGCTTCTTCGTTAAAATATTTTAGTGCGGTTAAGGCTTCGGGCGTTTCTTGGACTTCGTCAAAAATTAGCAACGTGTTTTTCGTGATGTTAAACCCTGCGTGTAGCTCCAGACCCATAATAATGCGCCGTATGTCAAAACCACCCGTAAACAATTGTTTTATGCTGTTGTTATTGTCAAAATTAATGTACACGGTGGATTTGTACGCCTCCGCACCAAATGTTTTCATAAGCCACGTTTTACCTACCTGCCTCGCTCCTCGTATTATTAGGGGTTTGCGGTCGGCTTTTTGTTTCCAGCGGTATAAGTCTTGTATTGTTGTGCGGTACATGACAGCGTCATCTCCTTGGTATAGCTAATTAACTCGCTCTACTTATTAGTATACCCCATTTTACAAAAACTTCAATGTGTTTTTGTATGACATTTACATTTTATTCAACGTCTTTTGTGTGAATCTTGCGAAAGTCTTGGTAGACGGAGAATATAGCGAATTAATTCGCTCTAGTTGTGGATGTATATTTTTCAGATATTGCAAACAAAGAATTGAAACACAGATAAAGTTGTGGTACTGTGCTTTCATTTAAGAGGATATTGGAGGATATTGCTATGCTGACACAATGGCTAATGGAAAATGCCGCGCCTGTGATACGCTACAGGACGCAAGTAGAATTAATGGGTGTCAGCGATAAGGCGGTCTTACAAGAAACCATGACCGACTTATTAGCGGTACCACAAACACAAAAGCGATTAGCATTGTTGCGTAATTTGGATTACAAAAGGGTTCATGGAAGTGATAATACAAATTTGGAAAATGTGCTTCCAATGCTTGTGGATTTTGGACTGGATTATGAATCTAAGGTATTCAAACGAGAAGTAAAGCCAAATATACACTATGATAAACCGCATGATGACTTTCATTATGACAAAGTAATTTCTACTCCGTTTTTGCTACAAGCTAAGTTTCCAATTAATGGTTTGGCTGACTTTGCCATCGAAAGAATAAATATAATTTACGACTTCACGCAGCACATGGATTTTGCAATATATGATGATATAAAAAATTACCCCGGTGTGCCTAAGCCCTTTCAAGACCGACCACTCATAAAGCCGGAATTGGCTAACGGAACGGTGTGTAAATTACCTATGATTTACGATGTTGTATCAATGGCAGAAGTGTATACCCGTGTTTCTGCCGATATTCGAGCAAAAATAGACAACATTATCAGCTATGTAATATCGCCGGAGTACGATATTGTTGTGCCTATGTACGGAATCCTCCGTTCCGAACATCGTAAATATTATGCAATGGGATGGGATTGCAAAAAGCCCTTTAATGACAATCACGGGTATGAATATCCAAATTTACACCGTTTGCTACTGTACTCACGTTTCCCTGTCGCTGTAAAAAGCAAATGGTTTCAAAATGCAATTGATTTCTTGATGCAATACAAAACAATAGACGGAACTTTTATCTTTCCCAAGGATTACTTGATGGAAAAAGATGGCAATTGGATTCTTGGCACTCATATGTCGCTTGGGGAAAATAGACGAAAAAAGCAGTGGTCTCGAGTTGAGTCTACTTTTTACATGTTGAAATTATTAAACTGTATACAATAAGCGTATAAATGCGTTATTTCCACCCTTTACACATACTAGGATGTGTAAAGGGTGGAAATAACGCACAAACTGGCAGAACAAATAATTATTGAATCCATTAAGCTGTAAGAGCGCACTGTTATGTACCGCTACTACGTGGTACGTGCGTAAAAGCTGTATTGTCCATAGGAGGGATAAAATGTCTGAAATAGTATATAGGCAAATAGACCAAACCTTGAAAGACAAAATTATTTCTATTCACGGAGACTGGATAACACAACACTGCTGTCTGTGCATTGAAGAAGGCAGCTATGCTGTCGCTGCTTTATTAAACGAAGAAATTGTAGGCTTTGCCGGAATAAACTCGGCAGAATTACCGCCACCGCTAAATGGATGCTTCGATGCATTTATCAATTGCATTGAAGTTGACGAGCGTTTTCAGCGGCACGGGATTGGACGTCATTTGATTGGTATGCTTGAAAGTTGGGCAAAAGCATACGGGTATAGGCAAATTCGTGCGTGGAGCAGCGAGGATAAAGTTGCGGCTATTCATATGTGGTATGCCTTAAATTATGGTATGTGTCCGTCAATAGAAGTTCATGATGTAATTATCAAAGGCTATGTTTATGCAAAAATTCTTAATCCTGCTTAGTTTATTAA
>Ga0209755_10001456_pt1 | contig 36676 bp, 30 predicted proteins | sample TergutCo191P1_FD_187301 | JGI IMG/M metagenome (GOLD analysis project Ga0209755, IMG submission 187301) | Cornitermes sp. P1 segment gut microbial communities from Petit-Saut dam, French Guiana - Co191P1 (SPAdes) (version 2) | ecosystem: Host-associated > Arthropoda: Insects > Digestive system... | reverse complement strand
AGAGCCAGTACCTGAAGCTCTTAATGTTACTTTTCGTCCGGCGGTACCTTTTGTGCGTCCACAGGGATTTTACTGGGCAGGAGTTCGTGGAAAATCCGCTCAAGTAGTTGCAGATCCGGTAACGGGTGTTATACGTCTTTTCGGAGATATGGAAAATTTCGGAATCCACTACGAAGCACATGTACGTATTCTTCCTCAGGGCGGTGAAATGACACGCCATAATTGGCGGTTTAATCCGGCATACTCGTCTTCAATTGAGGGGGTTGAGCCTCAGCTCCAAGGCGGACCAATACCGACTAGTAACGTACCGGGACTAATGCGTGGTCCGAATATGTATGGTGGTATTGAGCGCGGACGCGGTTTGGCTTATGATGCTGAAGGTCTGAGAGTTGAAGGAGCAGATGAAATTCTTGTTTTGGTCGCACTAGGAACAAATTATCGCCAAGTTATGCACAGCGGTAATTGGTCAGAAGTATTTTCTGCAGCTGGCGACCCTGGCGGGTGGGGATTTCCGGCAAACCAAAACAGACTGCCTAGAGATCCTGAGCTTCCAAACTGGCTGTCGAACACCGTGGATGCAGCTCGTGACAAAGGGTGGCAGCAAATTCGTGCCGATCATGTTGCTGACTATACACAGTTTTTCAATCGCGCTCGTCTAAATCTTGGAGGCACAGCGGAAGATGCTTTTACATTGACTACACATGAACGTATTAATCGCTATCGTCAACCCGGGCAAGCGGTTTTCGATCCATATCTTGAAGAGCTTATTTGGCAGTTTGGAAGATATCTTCTTATATGTTCTTCGAGAGAGGGAACTCTGCCTGCCCACCTTCAAGGGATATGGACAGCTTATGAGCACACACCATGGAGTGGAGGTTATTGGCACAATATCAATTTGCAGATGAATTACTGGCCTGCTTTTAACACTAATCTTGCAGATCTATTCCAATCATATGCAGACTTTAATGCGGCATTTCGCCCTGCAGCACAGCGCTTAGCAGATACTTACTTAAGTGGTTATCAAGCCGTGGCCAGACCAGGCTATCGCCCGGAGATGAGCGGACCGGTAGGAAGAAATCTTGCACCTGCGGGTCAAGGACGTAATGGTTGGATAGTCGGAACTGGTGTATGGCCTTACCATGTCGGTGGCCCAAGTTTTACCGATCACTCAGGACCTGGAACAGGGGGCATGACTTCGAGCTTATTCTGGGAATATTGGGATTTTACAAGAGATTTAAACATACTTCAAAATGTAACATGGCCCGCTGTAGAGGGAATGGCGCAATTTTTGATGCGTACGCTCAGGTGGTGTGACAATGAGCAGCTTTACCTCGTTTGGTACTCTGCTTCACCTGAACTGCTGTGGATAAACCCGATACAAGGAAGACAGTATTATCGCACAATCGGCTCACTTTTTGATCAGCAGATGGTGTATGATGTATACCGTACGACAATAGACGCAGCTCATATACTGAGAGATGCAGGCATAGACCAAGCTGTTGACTGGACATTTATTGATCAAATAACAAGGGAAAGAGATTTGCTTGCTCCTGTAATAGTGGGAGCAAGCGGTCAAGTAAAAGAATATCGTGAAGAGCTGTTTTACGGAGAGATCACCGATGAATGGAGACATCGTCACATATCCCACCTTCTGGGTCTTTATCCCGGCACAGCGTTTAACGACCGTCCGCACTGGATGGACGCAGCGAGGACAACTCTTGATTACCGCGGAGATGGTGTTACCGGATGGTCACAATCACACACACTTCACTTCCGTGCGCGCATGGGTGAGGGAAATCATTCGTACATGATTTTACGCAATTTCCTAAGACAGCACGTACGCTATAACCTAAAAGCACAACATGAGCCATTCCAAATTGATGGGAATTTCGGTAGTATATCAGGTATGGCTGAAATGTTGCTGCAAAGTCATGAAGGTTTTATATCACTGCTTCCGGCAAGGCCCGATACATGGGCAAGCGGCTCATTTGAAGGACTCCCTGCCAGAGGCGGCTTTGAAGTAGATGCAAGATGGCAAAACCACATCCTACAGGAGCTGACCATTCACTCAAATGTAGGTGAAGTTGCCTATGTGAGATATTTTAACATTGCAAATGCAACTGTAAGAACAAGTAGCGGAGCACCGGTAAGCTTTACTGTCGTGACAGAACGTGCGGGAGTTCCGGGGACAGACTTGATCCGCTTTAACACTGTTGTGGGAGAATCCTACATCATTACAGGTTTTCCGCCATTTACCTTAACAGCGCCTGCAACAAATTTGGAAGTAGAGACAGGTTTATTTTATAACAACGGTGAGCGTAAACCTGGAGTCAGCCTTCGCTGGAATCCAAGTTTTAATGCAGCAAATTATAGAATCTATGTAGCAATGAACAGCGATCCTGACTATACATATGTAGGAACAACTACAAGCACATCCTTCACACATTTTGTCGATTCGGAAGTGACACAAGGAAATCAGTTTACATACCGTATAGTTGCTGTAGCGCCAAATGGAAGAGCAAGCAGCGGAATTACGCGCGTTATAATACCCGCAAGACCACCAGTGGAAGCCGAGGCAATGATAGCTGAAGATGGCGCACTTGGAGTCTACATAACCCCTGAAAGAGCTACAGCGCAGGGTTCAAGGCGCGGTACGCCAACCACAATTCCAGTGCCGAATGTATTTAGACTATATGAGATGAGAGGTGAGGTATTTACACAGATCGCCGAAAGTCGTTTTCCGGTTATTTATGTAAATGCCGATGCAATCGAAAATATTGAAAATGATTTTTATGTGGTTGGATATGACCATGTTACAGGAACTGCAGCCATAGACGAGCTTAGAGCAACAGGTGGTCCAACCCCGGTAATAATAGTTGAACCGGATGGTGAGCCTCAAATCATAGAAAACGTATTCCTTCAAAGACCAGTGACAACCATCCCAGCTAACACAGTCTCTGGATTCCCCGCGGCCAATCTTGTAGATGGAGGTATGGGTACGCGCTTTGCTGTATATGATGGACAAGCAGGCGGAGTGGTTGTAGCGGAGATAGTCCTTGAGAGAGAAGTACGACTTGAGAATATACGTATTTCAGAATATTCCAGACGTTCAAGAAATACAGATTTTGAAGTTTTCACAACGAATGGCGGATGGCAAACTGTATTTGCAGGTTATGATTTGCCGGGCGGTCCTCAAGTACCAGGTGGTGTAGGCACTTACACTATAACCTTTGATGCTGGTGATAGGTTTGAGCTTTATCCCGTATATGCATCGCGAGTTCGGTTTACTTTTAGGCAGCTCACAGCTCCACTAGGCGCCGCTCCAACATTTTTTGAGCTGCAGTCAAGAGGCATTCTCGGCGCAGTTCAAGCGGTGAACAAGGCGGCACTCATAGCGGCACTGGAAAGTGCTGTCGATATAGATAGTCAGTTAGGTTTTGGAATTGGCATGAACCCCACTGTATACAGTAGATTCCGCGCAGCAGTGGAGGCAGGTTTTGAACTGCTTGATGATCGAACAGCGACGCAAGAGGCTGTAAATGCTGTAATATTTGAACTTGAGGAAGTTATAGGGCTATTGCCCGAAGCCTCATACATAGCATTGGGTGAAATTGCACAGGAGGCTACGGTATTTGTCGCGGGATTAGACCCAGATGATCCGCTATACATCGAAGGTGCAGCACGGGAAATCCGTGAAGCACTTGAGCAAGCAAATGCTGTTATGATCCAAATTGGAGGAAATCCACAATTGCTAAACATGCCGGCAATCAATGCAGCTCTAAGCCGGCTTCGTGCGGCATTAGACCATTATGAACTTTTCCAAAATAGAGATATTTCAATGACAAATGGGGCCGGTGGTATTTTCGCAGGTCAGCTCACTATTGTTGTAACACAAACAAATGAAGCTATCACCCAGTTTAGATATACGCTAGACGGTAGTGACCCAACGGCTGCTTCTACGAATGTTATATTCAGACCTACCATGAATGTAGTCTTGCCATATGGTGTGCACAACTTTAGAATAGCGGGATTCATAGGAAATGAAAGAGCAACAGATATAATAGGTGCTGAGTTTCTTATCGTTGAGGGAGACAATCTGGCAAGAATGTCTCAAGTATCTGCCGTGGCACCAAACTTTGTTCCTGGTCATGGGCCGGAGCTTGCCATAGATGGTAATTCAGGAAGCCGTTGGGCAGCTTTAGGGGCAGCGCCGTGGTTTGAAGTTAATCTTGGAGAATCTGCAATTGTGGGTGCAGTAGTAATCCGCGAGTTTGTTGAGCCTGCTGAGCAAACAAGGTTAGGTACAAATTTTGTAATGCAGTATTATAACGAAGGTTGGCAGGACATATTCAGGGGTAATGGTAATCAGTCTCCTGCTTTTTGGACGGTACCGCAGAGCGGAGTTAGGGTGCGCGTGGGACCTCAGCATCAGGCTCACGGAGTTATATTTGATACCCCAGTGACAGCACAGCGGTTTAGAATAGCTGACATGCCAGGTGGTCCGAGCATTTGGGAATTTGAACTTTACGGTGCACCTTCAGGTTATGTTCCTTCGGATCAGATAGCCGCTGCGATAGCCCTAGTTGACGCAGCAAGTCCCGTGGAAATCACGGTGGCGCGTGCAGCTGATACTACAGAAGCAATTAAAGCAGCCGCGATTATGGAAAGGCTGAACTCTTTGCCAGGAATATCTGAGCTCGGAGTAACTTTGTCGGTTTATCTGATTGACGGTCAGTGGGCTGTTAGGGTAACAGATGGTATTAACGACGGTACAACAATCGTTGAAGTGACAACTGTGTTTGTCGGCACTAACCCCAATGAAATTAGAACAATTCTGAATGAATCAGACGTTTCTTTGGATGTAAGAGGCAATCTGGGAATATTTACGCATCACAGTCCATTTGTTATTCCTGTCGGAAGAACTCTAACTGTGATAAGTACGCTAAATGTCCAAGGTGGAGCCGAGCTTGTTATAGAAGGTACACTGGTAGTATTAGAAGGCGGCAGAGTTAACAATCAAGGCGGGGCCGGAGGAACAATAAGTATAGCTGATGGTGGCAGCCTCGTTAATTATGGGCATGTAGAAAACGTAACAAATTCTGCAGTTATTAACTATGGCTTAATTACTAACAATAATCGATTTGAAGTTCGCGCAGGAACAAGACTCCATGACTGTGGTGTTGTCGTAGGAACTCTAAACATACATCGCAACGCTGTTATTTGCAATTACTGCCAATAGCAGTAATCTGAGCCCGAAGCTTACGATTTCGAGCTAGTTTTAAATGATAAACTAAAAGGCGCGGTTTTACGTTTTGTAAAGCCGCACCTTTTAGTTTAGAATGTCTAGGAAACTGTTGCAATAGCCAGATGTTTAAGAGTTGCACAAACGTCAAATTATTTTAACTAAATAGAAGAGAGTGTATTAAAATGCTCTTTAAGACTCTGGTAAACCTCAAGATAAAGCAAATAGTACTTGTCATAAATAGCTTTTTGCCCTAAATCCGGAGTATGAGGCGGTGTTGTCTTAATTATTGTGTTACACGCAGCAGGCAAGCTTTCGTAAATACCTGCACCTACACCGGCTAAAATCGCTGCACCGAGTGCCGCACCTTCTTTGTTGGTGATTGTGGCAATTGGACAATCTAAAACATCCGAAATCATTTGTCTCCAAAACGGGCTGCGCCCGCCACCGCCGGTGGCCATCATTTGTGAGAAGGGAACACCCATTTGACGCAGCACATCAATACACTCACGCTGAGAGTAGACAACGCCTTCCATGATTGCGCGAATCATTTCACTGCGGGTATGCATGCCAGAAAGACCGAAGAAAACACCACGCGCAAATGGATTGAGAATAGGACTGCGTTCGCCCATCAGATAAGGGAGAAATAGCAGTTTATTTGCACCGATTGGGATATTCTGTGCTTTTTCGCTGAGGATATCGTAAACATCAACACCTGCGGTTTTAGCTTCTTCAATCTCAGTTTGACAGAAGTTATTTCTAAACCACTGCAAGCTACCTCCGGCACTGAGTGTGCAACTCATAACTGTCCATGCACCAGGTACTGCTGAGCAGAAAGTGTGAACTCTGCCTTGAGGGTCTATTGTTACATTATCCGAATGTGCAAATATGACCCCTGAAGTTCCGATGGTGATAAATGCTTTTCCAGTTTCGACTATACCCGTGCCGATTGCGGCTGCGGCATTGTCTCCACCGCCGCCAACCACGGGTGTTCCGGCTTTTAGTCCGGTCAGAGCAGCGGCCTTGTCGGATATTGTGCCTGTAATTTCATAAGACTCATGCATTTTTGGAAGCATTTGCTCATCAATTTTAAGTTTTTGAAGTACTTCACCACTCCATTTGCGATTTGGAACGTCAAGCAGGTTCATTCCCGAAGCATCACTAACCTCGGTAGCAAATACGTTACATAGCTTATAACGCAGGAAATCCTTTGGCAGTAATATATGTCGAGCCTTAGCATAGAGTTCGGGTTCATTTTGCCTGACCCAAAGGATTTTGCCGGCAGTAAATCCGGTAAGTGCAGGATTTGCAGTAATCTCAATTAATCTTTCCGCTCCTACAAGATTGGTGATTTCACTGCACTGTTCTGTAGTGCGTCCGTCACACCAAATGATGCTGTTGCGCAAAACTTCACCGCTTTCATCGAGAAGCACAAGACCGTGCATTTGCCCGGAAAGACCTATTGATGCAATATCTGCAGGGTTGATTCCTGAGCCGTTTAATACATCTGTTAATGTCTTAACACATGCATCCCACCAATGGTTGGGATCTTGCTCAGCCCAGCCGTTTTGAGGCTGAATCAGAGGATATTCTTGCGTTGAAGATGCGACAGTATTGCCTGCAATATCAAACAATACAGTCTTTGTTCCCGATGTTCCTAAGTCTATGCCTATAAGATATTTTGAATTGCTCATATTTCACTCCTGTTAAAATAATCCAAGTCTTATATAAAGTTTAGCACGAGAAAATTTGGAATTCAAGATAATTTTATGTTGACGTTCAAGCGAACCCGTGATACAATTTCCATGGTCACTACAGAGTGGCTTTTAGAACCTAATTTTGTCAATGAGAGGATGAAAAGTGTGACAGAAAATAAAGAGAAAGTTTTGCCAGGTATTGATGCGTATATTGAGTCTGATGAAAAGGGATTTTCAAAGATTCAAATGCTTCTTGAAGCAACAGGCGGGCTTAGCTTGTCGCAGGTATGTGCCGTGACAGGACTTGAGGGCTCTACTATTCAAAACTGGGTAAAACGTGGTTGGGTAGAGCATCCGAATGGAAAGCGTTATGAAGAAGTGCATATTGCAAGAATTCTTATTATTAATGCACTAAAGGAATGCATCAAGCTTGAGCACATTTCACTTTTAATGAGTTATGTAACAAAGGCAGAAAATGGTGAGGCTACCATAAAAGAAAGTGAGCTGTTTAACTATCTTTGTGAAGCTCTAGCACTTATGGGTAGAGTAAGTGGGGTAGAGGCTGCTGTTGATTCGGTGCTTTTAGGCTATGACGGTCCCACCTCAAACTGCAAGGCGAGGTTAGTAAAGGCTTTGTCGCTTATGATGTATGCCTGTGTCTGTACAGATGTAAAGCGCCGTACAGAGTCAATGATGCAACAGGTTTTGCATGACCTTGAAAATCCTAAGAAAGTAGAAGATAAGCCAGAGTCTCAGGATGTTCAGGAGACGACTGAAACAGAAGTTGAAAACGAGGTGCAGGAGGATGAAGAAACCCCCGAGACTCGTAAGACAATTGCTCAGACCCTCAGGGAATGGGATGTGAGCAGTGTAGAAAGAGCTGTGATTGACGAAAAAAATGAAAATCAGCCCAAACCTGTGATTAGGCCGTGGTTTTCCAGGAAGAATCCTAAATAACCATGTTTAGTTCTTTTGCATAGTTTGTGTTATTTTTGAAAAGAAAGAAGGTGAGACAGTGGAATGGTTTATGCAGTGGTGGCTTAGCTTGGGCTTATTAGAACAAATTATGGCAACAGCGGCGATTCCTATGACAATAGTAATGCTGCTTCAGTTGCTGCTAATGATTTTTGGACTTGGTTTTGGAACAGCTGATGGCGATACCAATGTAGATTCATGTGACAGTCCTGCAAATGAAGCGGGAACCTATGGTAATTCTAGTTTTTTTAAAGTATTTACAATTCGTGGTATTGTGGCCTTCTTTGCGCTTGGAGGATGGGCCGGACTCGCGGCACTTTCCGCCGGAATTCCGGCTTTATGGTCAATTCAAATTGCATTGCTTGCTGGTGTTGCCGCACTAATGCTTGCTTCTTTTACAATCAGACTTGCGCTGAAAATGCAAGATAGCGGGAATCTCGATTTAAAAAATGCCTTGTCGTTACCTGCGGAAGTTTATATAACCATCCCTGCATCACGTTCAAATACAGGCAAAGTTACAATGTTATTGCAAGAGCGCTTTGTTGAGCTTGATGCCGTCACAGACAGTGAAACTGCCCTTACTCCTAGTACTAAGGTGGAAGTTGTCGGTGTTGTTGAAAAGGACTGTCTCCTAGTGCGGCGTATAGAAAATAACTAGTGTACTTCTGGTTTGAGAAGTTCCAAAACAATAAGTGATCATATTCAACTAATATAAAAATTTTAAGGGGGCGTATACCATGGATCTATTTACACTTATCCTCGCAATTGTAGTAGTGGTATTTGTACTTACTCTGCTACTGCTTGTCCTATCTCGATATCGAAAATGTCCGTCAGATAAAGTGCTCATAATTTATGGTAAAGTTGGCACAAATGCCGATGGAAGCCCCAGATCTGCGAAGTGTATACATGGTGGTGCAGCATTTATATGGCCAATTATTCAGGCATTCCAGTATCTAGACCTTACACCGATGACCATTAATGTTGATCTGACAAACGCGCTTTCGCAGCAAAATATACGTGTTGATGTTCCATCGCGCTTTACAGTTGGTATCTCTACAGAGGCAGGTGTTATGCAAAATGCTGCCGAGCGTCTGCTTGGACTAAAAACTGCTGAAATTCAAGAGCTTGCCAGAGATATTCTATTCGGACAACTAAGACTTGTAATTGCGACAATGGCGATAGAGGAGATTAATACTGACCGTGATAAGTTCCTTGAAGCAGTTTCTCACAATGTTGAAACGGAACTCAAGAAAATAGGCTTGCGCCTAATAAATGTTAATGTAACGGATATTACAGACGAGTCAGGCTATATCGAAGCTCTCGGTAAAGAGGCCGCAGCAAAAGCTATAAATGATGCAAAGCAAAGCGTTGCAGAGAAGAATCGTGATGGTTCTATAGGTGCTTCAAAAGCGCTTAGTACACAACGTATTTCTGTTGCAGAGTCAGATGCGTCAGCAGTTGAGGGTGAAAATAAATCTAAAGCTTTAATTTCACAATCTGATGCAACTCGCCGTGAGCAAGAAGCAGAAGCTTTGCGTCGTGCGACAGCGGCAGAAAGAACAGCGGAAGCCCGTGCGCTTGAAGAGGCATATGCAGCCCAACAAGCAGCCGAAAAAGCCAGAGCTGAGCGCGATGAAGCCACAGGACAAGCTGATATAATTGTTAAGGCAAGAATTGCAAAAGAGCGCTTAGAGCTTGAGGCTGAAGCCGATGCAGAGCAATCAAGACGCCGAGCAAAGGGTGAAGCTGATGCCATATATTCTCGCATGGAAGCACAAGCTCGTGGTATGCAGGAAATTTTGGAAAAGCAAGCTGCAGGTTTTGGCAAGGTTGTAGAGGCTGCAGGTGGAGATACATCGGCAGCTGTGCAGCTAATGCTTGCCGATAAGATCGAAGAGCTTGTCAAGATTCAAGTTGAGGCTATTAAAAATATCCAAATCGACAAGATTACCGTATGGGATTCCATGAGCGGTGAAGGTGGTGGTCCTACAACATCAAACTTTCTTTCTGGTATGATGCGATCAATTCCGCCAATGAACGAGATGTTTAAGCTTGCAGGAATGAATATCCCAGGTTTTTTGGGCTCTGAAATTGACACGGGTGAAATCGAAGGGGATGATGTGCCTGCTATGGTTGCACCAAGTTTCGAGGCTACTTCGGAGGGTGATTCTGTGATTTTGCAAGATTGATACAAAATCGTAACAAATTAGTCATTGACAAGTGTGCCATGCAACATTATAATGTTTATGCTAAAGTTTAAACGTAAGTGCCCAATGAGTGGCCCTTAAGCGTGCGGTATGCACGTATTGGAGGGAGGGAAAAATGTGTCGGAAGTCCATGTCAAAGATAATGAGTCTTTAGATAGTGCTTTAAAGAGATTTAAGCGTAATTGCGCAAAGTCTGGTGTGCTGTCGGATCTGAGAAAAAAAGAGTATTATCAGAGTCCTAGTGTTAAGCGCCGGAAAAAATCTGAAGCTGCACGTAAAAACAAGAACAAAAGATTCAGCTAAGATTAAATTGACGTTAAATAATATAACAGCCGGGCTGCCCTAGCAGTCCGGCTTGTTATAAAGGAAAGGAAAACAGAACCATGGAGCCTAAACGTCTATACCGTTCAAGGAGTAGCCGCTGGATTGCCGGTGTTTGCGGGGGTATAGCTGAATACCTAAATATTGACCCCATAATTGTTAGAATTATCGCAATTTTTCTTCCGGGATTTGGATGGCTGGCATACCTGATACTGGCACTGATAATACCAAACGAACCATAGTTTAGAAAAGCCGCTGTGAGCCACTATGAGGACTCACAGCGTGAGATTATTTTCCTCGCTCTGCCATAAGTATCTCAATTTCGCTCTCATTAATACCTACCATTGCCTCGCCCAAGTCTTCTGACAGCTTTGCGAGGAGATTGGCATCTTGGTAATTAGCGACAGCCTTTACAATTGCCGCTGCACGCTTTGCGGGATCGCCGGATTTGAATATGCCGGAGCCAACAAAAACGCCTTGCGCACCAAGTTGCATCATTAAAACAGCGTCAGCAGGAGTGGCAACGCCGCCGGCGGAGAAGTTAGCCACGGGGAGCTTGCAGTTTTCACGGACATATAGTACAAGATCATAGGGCACTTGCAGTAGCTTTGCCATATCATAAAGCTCATCTTCACGCATTGACGTAATCTGTCGCATTTCACTTTGCATGGTTCTCATATGTCTGACAGCTTGCACAACATCACCGGTGCCAGCTTCGCCTTTCGTGCGAATCATTGCAGCGCCTTCGTTTATTCGGCGCAGAGCTTCGCCGAGGTCTCGGGCACCACAGACAAATGGAACGTCAAATTTTCTTTTGTCGATGTGATACCTGTTATCGGCGGGGGAGAGAACTTCGCTCTCATCGACCATATCAATTTTTATTGCCTGCAGGACCTGTGCTTCTACAAAATGTCCGATTCGGCATTTAGCCATTACAGGAATTTTTACTGCTTCCTGGATGCCCTTAATCATTTTTGGGTCGCTCATTCTAGAAACGCCACCGGCAACGCGAATGTCCGCAGGTATGCGCTCAAGAGCCATGACGGCACATGCTCCGGCACCTTCTGCTATAGCAGCTTGCTCCGGTGTTGAGACATCCATGATAACTCCTCCCAAAAGGGTTTGAGCCAGGTCTTTGTTAAAACTAAAGTTTTTCCTCGACATTGTAAATTTTCGCTCCTTTTCTTCGTGCTTATTGAAAATGAATATGATTATTAATATGCTCTGAGCAGAAACAATGGTAACCATTGCATCTGGAACAATATCTAAATTCCATATCGGGGAATTCTGTGTCTGTTTTACCGCACACTGCACATTTATGACGGTATGGTTGGCTTGCTGTGTTTCGTTTTGCCTGTCTTGCTGCTTTTTTAAAGTTAATAGTTTGTGTAGATGCTCTGTTTTTTAGCGGTCTTAAATAAGCTAGGATTTCTCCGCCGCATATTACTATGAAGTTAATCAGGGCGACAATTGGCATAACTGCAATAAATATTCTCCCACCTACTGTTTCCATTATTATGAAGTATATGAAAAATGCGGCATTTAGCAGTGCAAGCCATTTTATTTTTATTGGTATGATAAAAAACAATCTGACAACATGTTCCGGAAAGAGTGCGGCAAATGCGAAAAACATTGATAGATTTAAGAACATTGGAGAAATTGATATATTTCGGGAAAAACCAAAAGCCATAATAAAACCATAGATAACATGAAAGATTATACCGGATATGTAATATATTGTGAATTTTCCGGTACCCCATTCCCGCTCTAACGTACTACCTATAAAGTAGTAAAAGTATAGGGTGATTGCCATAAAGAAGATATTTGTGCCGGGATTGACAGGTATGAAAATCCATGTGATCACTCGCCATAGCTCGCCACGAAAAATCAAGACCGGATTAAATTGCAATCTGGGGATAAGCTCGTTTCCGAAAAGAAACACGACAGCAGAAACAAAGACTATGTAAATCATAAGTCTGGGTACGCCAAACCGCGGGTGTTTATGGCAGAACTTATCAATTGCCCGGCTCAATGCTCTCAACTCAATTACTCCCTCGTATTTTTATTTTAAATGCCAATTAATGCCACTGTGAAGTATACCACATATAATGCTGTTTGTGCGAGATAGTTAATAAAAATTTTTTCGAACTTAAAAAATGCTTGCATTTGCACCGTGTATGTGGTAATATCTCATGGCGTGTTTGATGCAAATCGCTCGTATTTATAAAAGATGGTCCGCTGCTGCCGATGAGCGGTATGAACATTTGCACGAAGGGAGGAAATCAGCGATGGATTTAGTCAAGGCACTTAGTGACCAGTATTTAAAGCCCGAGCTTCCTACGATGAATGTTGGAGATACCGTTAGGGTAACTGTACGCGTCAAGGAAGGTAATCGTGAGAGAAATCAGGCTTTTGAAGGCACAATCATAGCAAAGAAGCATGGCGGTATTAATGAGACAATCACCGTAAGGCGTATTTCTTATAATGTCGGATGTGAAAAGGTATTCCCGGTACATTCACCTTCCATAGTTTCTGTAGAGACAGTGAGGAAGGGCAAAGTAAGAAGAGCTAAGCTCTATTACCTCAGAGACAGGGTTGGCAAGAGAGCAAAGGTCAAGGAAAGAATCTAATAGATTTGTTAAAAAAAGGGGTTTGCCCCTTTTTTTATTATTTTTTTTGTGTATAATAGTTGTTGCGCAATTATTTAGATATAAGGAGCAGAACAGATGGATGAAAATGAAAGATCGGACATTTTTAATAATAAAAAAGACCAAGATAACGCGGTGAGCGGTGACGATGAATTTGAGTTTGAATTTGAAGAGGATGATGAGTCAGAAAAAACCAGAATGGAGCTTTATGACTGGCTTCAATGCATTGTAGCGGCAGTTATAGTCGGCATATTTGTTTTTGTGTTTATTGGTAGGCCAATTGGGGTTGATGGAGACTCTATGCTAAACACACTTCACAATCAGGACAGGGTTATAATGTCCAATCTGTTTTACACTCCAAGCAATGGCGACATAATTGTTTTTCAATCTCCGTCTGCAACTTTTGGAGGTACGCCGCTTGTAAAAAGAGTAATTGCGACGGCAGGTCAAACAGTTGATATAGACTTTGAAGCAAGCGAAGTGATTGTAAACGGTGTGGTCATACCTGACTCATATATAAGAGATACAACCACATATAATAGGCATAGCTTTAGGGGGCCTGTTCTGGTTCCTGAGGGACATGTGTTTGTTTTGGGTGATAACAGGAACAGTTCTACAGACAGCAGAGACCCGCAGGTTGGGTTTGTAGATACCCGCTACATACTAGGTAAGGTTCATTTCATGGCCATACCAGGAGGAAGCGGTTTTTCGGCGCGTGACTGGAGCAGAATTGGCTTTGTCGGCAATGAATATTTTCCTGACGTAGACTAAATACAAATAATTGAGGTGGTTTGATTGCGAGAAGATATGAATATTCAGTGGTTTCCTGGGCACATGACGAAGGCGCGCAGGATGATTGCAGAGAATATAAAACTCATTGATGCGGTCTGCGAAGTAATTGATGCTCGAATTCCGGCATCAAGCCGAAATCCGGATCTTGATGAGATAACTGCTGGCAAGCCTCGCCTTGTAATATTTAACAGAATAGATCAAGCCGACCCTGATGCGTCAAAGAGGTGGACAGCGCACTTTAAGTCAGAAGGGGCGGCTGTTTTGGAAACAGACTGCAAAAATGGCAAGGGTGTCTCAGCTTTTTCTTCTGAAGTTCGCTCGCTTTTATCTGAAAAAATTAGCCGATATAATGCAAAAGGGCAGTCGGGTAGGATGTTACGTGTTATGGTTGTCGGAATTCCCAATGTTGGGAAGTCGTCTTTTATTAATAGGGTAGCAAAGAGAAAGGCGGCACCTACATCTGACAGGCCGGGTGTTACAAAAGGTAAGCAGTGGATTAAATTAGACGGTGGTCTTGAGTTATTGGATACACCGGGGGTGCTTTGGCCTAAGTTTGAGGACCAGACTGTTGCGGAGAATCTAGCATTTACAGGTGCAATTCGTGATCAGATAATGGATTTGGAGACCCTTGGCGCTAATTTTATGGTTCGCATGAGGGAGTTTTATCCGGAGCGCTTAGTTGAGAGATATAAAATTGCCGTATCGGCTGAGGCTGCAGGATTTGAACTTTTAGAAACGGCGGCAAGGAAAAGGGGCTTTTTGATTGCAGGTGGAGAGGTTGACCTTACCCGTATGGCAGTTATACTACTTGATGAATTTCGAGGCGGAAAACTGGGACGGATTACGCTTGAGAGGTTTGAAGCGTAATGCTCAATGTTTAATTATGACGAGGGTGTGTAGGTTTGGATATTTGGGGGATTGAAAGAGAGCTTGCGCAGGAAGGTTTTGAGCTGATTTGTGGTGTTGATGAGGCTGGTAGGGGACCGCTTGCTGGGGATGTTTATGCGGCGGCGGTTGTTTTGCCTTTTGAAGCACGACTTGATGGACTTGGTGATTCAAAAAAGCTCACTGAGAAAAACCGTGACAGGCTCTTTGGTGAGATAATTAAAGTTGCAGTGGATTATGGGATTGGTATTGCAAACCATAAGGAAATAGACGAGATAAACATTCTTCAGGCGACATTTCTTGCTATGAATCGTGCGATTGATGCACTTAGCAAAAAACCGGATATTGCACTTATTGATGGAAATAGAGACCCGAGGACTAAGTGTCGCAATATGTGTATTGTCGGCGGTGATGGGAAATCAGCGTCAATTGCTGCGGCTTCAATACTTGCAAAGGTCAGTAGAGACAGATATATGGCGGAAATGTCTGAAAAATATCCGCAATATGAGTTCGGAAAGCACAAGGGGTATGGTACAAAGCTGCACTATGAGAAACTGCGTGAGTTTGGACCTTCTGAAATTCACAGGTTATCCTTTTTAAAGAAACTTAATAAAAAAGCCGAACCCACCCAGGCAAAAATGCGTGGGGATTTGGGAGAGGCATTGGCAAGTGGCTTTTTAGCTAATAATGGGTACACAATAGTGGCTAAAAACTTTCGCTCACTATTTGGGGAAATAGATATTATTGCGGCAGATGGCGATAATATGGTTTTTGTGGAAGTTAAGCTCAGGAAAAATGCCGATTTTGCTCAGGCACGTGAATTTGTCTGTAAAGGCAAGCAAGATAAAATAACTGCAACCGCAAATATTTGGCTCGCTTCACATAAAACCAAGCTTCAGCCCAGATTTGATGTTATCGAGATTTATTTAGAAGATAAAAGTTCAGAGCCGAAAATTATTCACATAGAAAATGCTTTTTAGGAGATAGGTGAAAACATGTTATACCAAAGTACCAGAGGCAATGAAAAAAGAATAGCTTCTGCACAGGCGATTGCCAGAGGTTTATCTCAGGATGGAGGACTATATGTTCCGGAAACCTTTCCGGAGCTTTCTGAGTATGCAATTACAGACCTTATATCAAGACCTTATAGAGATAGAGCCGCCTATGTGATGGGTTTGTTTTTGAGTGATTTCAGCTCTGAAGAAATCTTGCAGTATGCGAGTGAGGCATACTCTGAATCTTCTTTTTGCGATAAACGTATTGCGCCGCTCCACAAGCTTGATGACAGCACACATTTTCTTGAGTTGTGGCACGGGCCGACAAGTGCTTTTAAAGATATGGCATTGCAAATGCTTCCAAGATTGCTCGTTGCATCTTTACACAAAGCTAACGAGAAGCGTGAGGTTTGTGTGCTTGTTGCAACTTCAGGTGACACGGGTAAGGCAGCTCTTGAGGGATTTAAGAATGTTAAGGGCACAAAGATAATGGTCTTTTACCCATCTAATGGTGTCTCTGATGTTCAGCAGCTTCAAATGATAACTCAAGAGGGTGAAAATATAAATGTGGTTGCTGTTGAAGGTAATTTTGATGATGCGCAGACGGGTGTTAAACTGATTTTTTCCGATGAAGCACTCCGAAAAGAGCTAAGTGAAGCAGGATTTTTCCTTTCATCGGCAAATTCAATCAATTGGGGAAGGCTTGTTCCTCAGATTGCATATTATGTTTCGGCTTACTGCGACCTGCTTGCGGAAGGGGAGATTAAGTTTGGTGAAAAAGTTAACTTCTGTGTTCCAACAGGTAACTTCGGGAACATTCTTGCAGCATATTATGCGGAAAAAATGGGTCTTCCAATAGGGAAGCTTATTTGTGCCTCTAACAAAAATGATGTACTCACCCAATTTATAAATACCGGGACATATAATAAAAACCGTAAGTTTTATACAACTGTATCGCCCTCAATGGACATACTTGTATCGAGCAATTTAGAAAGATTTTTGTTTGAGACGGCAGGAAAAGATGGCAAAATAGTTTCCGAATTTATGACAAAGCTGGATGAGGTTGGCAGCTATAATGTGCCAGACTTAATAAAAGCCGAAATTAAGAGAATTTTTGCCTGTGGTATGTGCAATGAAGATGATACAATGAAAACGATTGACGATGCATTTAGTAATCAAAATTATCTGATGGACACTCATACGGCGGTCGCATACAAAGTGTTAAAAGACTATAGGGCACAAACAGAGGACAGCGCTAAAACGGTTGTGGTTTCAACTGCAAGTCCCTTTAAATTTTGTGACAGTGTTTTATATGCACTTAACCAATCACAAGATGGCAATGGTTTGGGGCTCTTAGACACACTTTCAAGAGCAACAGGAAGCCCTGTTCCTGCACCCCTTGCGGAGCTTTCCGGAAAACCAATACGTTTTTCGGGTGTAGTTGCGATAGAGAATATGAAGCAGGAAGTTACTAAATTTCTGAAAGGATAGGGCTTAAAAGTGGCATTATATGCAATTGGAGATCTGCATTTGTCTCTTGGTACAGACAAGCCTATGGACATTTTCGGTGGCGGTTGGTCAAATTATATTGAGAAAATTAAAGAAGGGTTTTCTCAATTAACCCAGAACGATGTTTGCGTAATTTGCGGTGACACGTCTTGGGCCATGTCCTTTGAAGAAAGCTTACCTGATTTTAAATTTTTGAGCAGTTTGCCTGGTAAGAAAATAGTTCTTAAAGGCAATCATGATTACTGGTGGTCGACTGTGGCAAAGATGAAGGAGTTTTTTAATAAGAACGAGATTCAAAACATCGAAATTTTAAACAATAACTGTTTTCTCTATGAAAACGTAGCAGTTTGTGGCACAAGAGGGTGGATTGCTGAGGAAGGAACTCCGGTAGAGCATAATAAAAAAATTATGACAAGAGAAACAGGAAGGCTCAGAGCCTCCCTGCAAGCTGCGGGGGATGTTTCGGAAAAGCTATGTTTCTTTCACTATCCGCCTCGTTTTAGAAACATTATCTGCTATGACATAATTGCTGTGATGAATGAGTTTGGTGTAAAAAACTGTTACTACGGACACCTACATAGCCATGGTCATAAATTTGCTGTACGTGGAAATGTAGACGGGATTAACTATAATTTGGTGGCGGCAGATTTTATTGATTTTATGCCGATTAAGATAGCGGAATAACCTTTTAATAGATACCGCTTAACTCATCGCTCTTGTTTAGAGAGAAAAGCACAGTTGATATAATAGCTTAAGCTCTGGGATGTGCCTTGCGGTAAACGTCTTTGAGCTGATTTTTTACTGCTCTGGCATAAACTTGAGTTGACGAAATGTCGGCGTGTCCGAGCATCTCTTGAAGAGAACGTAAATCAGCACCATTTTCCAAAAGGTGGGCAGCAAACGAATGCCTTAGCATCTGAGGAGTGACGGCGTCAGTGATTTTAGCTTTTTCGGTGTAGCTTTTCAATATTTTCCAAAAACCCTGGCGTGTCATTCTCGTTCCTGCGATGTTGACAAAAAGTGCCTCCTCATCTCCTAATGCAAGCATTGGGCGTGAGTATTTTAGATAGTCGCTTATGGCAGTAACGGCGGCCTCGTGAATAGGAATAATCCTGACCTTGCTGTTACGGCATGTGATAAGAGCTGTTTCCAAGTTAACATCGGAAAGGTCTAGTGAGATTATCTCGCTAACCCGAATTCCTGTTGCATACAGGGTTTCAAGCATGGCCTTATCACGGCAGCCTTTTGAGTCACCCGTTTGCGGCTGTTTTAAGAGATTTTCTACATCAACTCCGGAAAGAAAGCGAGGAGCCTTCTTTGGTGCAGCCTTAGCAGAAAGACCGACAGTAGGGTTATGTGCAACCACTCCGGTTTCAGTCATTCTATTATAAAACGCCTTTAGTGAGGCAACACAGCGCGTGATTGTTGCAGGTGAGCGTCCATTTTCGGATAATGCCGATATAAAAAGCTGAATTTCAAGCTCGGTTACTTCGGTGACGCTAGAGTTGCAGGTACTTAAATAGTTTGAAAATTTTTTTATATCTAGTACGTATGCAGAGATTGTATTGACCGATGCACGCCGCTCTTCCGAGAGGTAGTGTTTGTAGTCATCAATGTATATAGTATCTAACAATTAAGAAACTCCCCAATTCAAAAGTACGTGTATTCTAATATGATAATAAACTTTAAGCAATAGAAAAATTCTTGTTTATACAAATTTGTAGACTTGAACAAAATTTGTGCTCGTAGTGGATAAAAATTTCATCTTGAAAAAACGGTGAAAATCAGCGAAAAATAGAGAAAATGAGAGGATTTTACCGATAATATGTATTCAATATGTGAAATAAGGCCGAGAAAGGTCAAGGAAGGTCAAAACAAGGGTTGAAAAAATTATAAGTAACAGTTAAAATAAGAAAGATCAAAGAAAGTCAAAGTCAAACTCGGAGGTAATTATGAAAATAAGTGACACTATTGCAGATTTTATTGAAGAAATGCTAAAAGACATGGGAGGAACAGCAGAACTTCAACGTTCAGAACTTGCCACGAGGTTTAAGTGTGTGCCTAGCCAGATAAATTATGTTATTTCAACGAGATTTTCTCCAGAGCATGGATATATTGTTGAGAGCCGTCGTGGGGGTGGTGGATTTATTAGAATCTCACGTGTTGAAATGGACTCGGAACTTATGATAATGCACACTGTAAATGCCATCGGTAGTTATCTGGACATGAGCACATGTGTTGCTTTGGTTGCAAACCTAAGGCAAAGCGGAGTTATTAGCGAAACAGAGGCACGTCTGATTTTGTCAGCAACAGGTAATAGAGCACTTAGGCCGGCACAACCACAGGATAGAGATTTTCTTAGGGCCAGCATTTTAAAGCAAATACTTATAAACATAGTTTAGAAACGGAGGAAGCAAAAATGAAATGTCAGAAATGTGGAAGAGATAACGTAAGTTTTCATTATTCATCAAATATAAACGGAAGCATTAGCGAGATCTATCTATGCTCACATTGTGCGGAAGAATCAGGGGTAAGCTACGAGGACTTGTTTGATTTCGGCAATTTCTTTCCTACACTTAGCAATAAGGGAGGTATGATGCCGATGGTTATGCAGACGCCGAAATATGTAATGCCTACTCAGTTTAGACTTCTTCCGGCAACATATGAAAGGAGCCAAGATGCATCTTATGACTGCGGTAAAACAGCCGATGTTAAAAATTGCGCCGTGTCAGAGCAAAAGACTCAAAGTAGGGACGTTGATGAAGATATGATGAAACGCAGACAGTTATACAAAGAGATGCGGAACGCAAGCGAATGTGAGGATTATGAGAAGGCGGCGGTACTTCGTGACCAAATAAAAGAATTAGAGGGTAGGTGAGTGATATGAGATTCGATGATAGATTTACACAGGGCGCAAAGAACGCTTTTGAATTTGCACAGGAATCGGCCTCCGAGTTTGGACATAGCTATGTAGGTAGTGAGCATATATTGTTTGGATTATCATGCGAGAGCAGTGGTATTGCTTCAAAAGTACTAGAGGATGCGGGACTTGAAAGTCGGTTTTTACGTGAGCTTACAGTGAAACATGTTGGAACGGGGAATTCTTCGAAAATTCAGCCGCAAGGATTATCACCAATAGCAAAAAGTATAATTGAGATAGCGTTTTTAGAAGCAGGAATGTTAGGGCATAATTATGTCGGAACCGAGCATTTGCTTATGGGAATTCTCAGAGAGCACGAATGTGTTGCCGCCAGATTAATCAGATTGACTGGTGTTTCGCTAAATGACCTCTACACGGACATTTTAAATACTGTTAGCAGTGGTGCTCTAAAAACTGCAGGTATGCATGAGGCAACGGAAGAGCAGAAAGAGGGAAGCACGAAGACATTAGATCAGTTTAGTCGTGATTTAAATGATGCGGCATCAAAAAATAAACTTGACCCAGTTGTGGGCAGGGAAAGCGAAATACAGCGTGTGATTCAGATTCTCTCAAGACGTACAAAAAATAATCCGGTTTTGATCGGAGAGCCTGGAGTGGGAAAGACTGCAATTGCAGAAGGTCTTGCGCAGAGAATCGTATCAGGTGATGTTCCTGAGCCTCTGCTAAACAAGCGTGTAGTGAGTCTAGACTTAACCGGTATGCTCGCTGGGACAAAATATCGTGGGGACTTTGAAGAGCGCATAAAAACTGCAATTGAAGAGGTGCAAAAGGCGGGCGATATAATCTTGTTTGTTGATGAGCTTCACACCATAATCGGTGCAGGTGCTGCAGAAGGTGCAGTTGATGCAGCAAATATTGTAAAGCCAACGCTTGGCCGCGGAGAACTCCAAATTATAGGAGCAACGACACTCAATGAATATAGAAAACATATTGAAAAAGATGCAGCACTTGAGAGGCGTTTTCAACCGGTAACTGTCGGCGAGCCATCCGAAGAAGAAGCTGTGTGTATTTTGATGGGACTAAGAGATAAATACGAGGCTCATCATAAACTAAAGATTTCTGATGAAGCAATCCAAGCTGCGGTTAAGCTGTCTTGCAGATATATAAATGACAGATATCTACCTGATAAGGCAATTGACCTTATAGATGAAGCCGCATCACGTGTCAGACTTGATGAGCTCAAACGTCCATCTGACTTAAAGCAGCTTGAAGCGCAGAAAGAAGAAGCCAATAAAGAAAAGCAGGCAGCAATCCGAAGCCAAGACTTTGAAAGTGCAGCTAAAGTTAGAGACTTTGAAAAAGAGCTTGATGTAGCCATTGAGGAGGCTCGAAAAAGCTGGGATGATGTAAAAAGCGGAAACGAAAAATGTGTAGATGGTGAAGATATTGCTGAAATTGTATCAGAATGGACAGGAATACCTGTTACAAGCGTTTCTCAAGATGAAGGACAGCGACTTTTAAAAATGGAAGAACTTTTGCACAAGCGAGTTGTAGGCCAAGATGAAGCTGTTACTGCGGTTGCTAGGGCTATAAGGCGTGGCAGAGTTGGTCTTAAAGACCCTAAGCGTCCGATTGGAACTTTTTTATTCCTTGGTCCCACGGGGGTGGGGAAAACAGAGCTTTGCAAGGCTCTTGCCGAGGCTATGTTTGGTGACGAAAATGCCATGCTTAGGATAGATATGTCCGAATATATGGAAAAGCATACAACGTCAAAAATGATTGGTTCTCCTCCGGGATATGTTGGCTATGATGAGGGCGGTAATTTAACTGAAAAAGTGCGCCGCAAGCCGTATTGCGTTATTTTGTTTGATGAAATTGAAAAGGCACATGAAGATGTATTTAACATTATGCTTCAGATAATGGAAGATGGTATCCTTACAGATTCACAAGGTCGCAAGGTTGATTTTAAAAACACAATAATTGTTATGACTTCAAATGCCGGAGCGAGAAATATCACAGAAAAGCGTACAAAGCTTGGTTTTGATTCCGGTGTAGAGGACAGAGGCAAGCAGGAGCACGAGCAAATTCATGAAGCTGTCATGGATGAGGTAAAGCGTGTGTTTAAGCCGGAGTTTCTGAATAGAATCGATGAGATGATTGTTTTTCACAAGCTTGGAAAAGAAGACATTAGAGAGATTTGTGTTAAGATGCTTGATGCTTTGGGGGCCCGTATGGAAGCTCTTGGAATCAGGATGACAGCCTGTGATTCCGCGGCAAATCTTTTGTCGGAGTTGGGTTATGATCCCGTGTATGGAGCAAGGCCGCTACGCAGAGTTATTCAGAGCAAGGTTGAAGACATGTTTGCAGAAAAAATGCTTGAAGGCTTAATAGGGGAAGGTGACAGGCTTAGCCTTATTGAAGCTGACGGAAAAATTGAAATGACGAAATTAGGGGAAAGCGCTTAAGTGGCTTTCCCCTAATTTTGTCAAATAATCTCAGTCATATAGGAGCGAAATTTGTTCGAACTTTTCTGCAACTTTGTTAAAAACGGCTATAAGTGCTGGGTCAAACTGTGTACCGGATCCTTCGCGTATAATCTCTGCTGCTTTGCTACCTGAAAAGGGCTCTTTATAGGGTCTGGCGGAAACGAGAGCGTCATATACGTCAGTGATTGACATGATTCGTCCCAGTACCGGGATTTCTTCTCCTTTAAGACCATTTGGATAACCTTTGCCATCCCAGCGTTCGTGGTGAGTTTCGGCAAAAATAAGAGCATAGTCGAGGAAGTTATTGTTGTTGACACCTGCCTGCATTCTTTTTATTGCATCGGCACCGTGTTTAACATGCGTTTTCATAATTTCATACTCTTCGTCAGTAAGTTTTGCAGGCTTATTTAAAATCGAATCGCTGATGGCAATTTTGCCTACATCGTGCAGTTGTGAGGACGGAATCATAAAGTCAATGTCCCAACTTGTAACCTCGTCTAAATACACACCTTGTTCCAGCATTTCCTCAATTAGGCACATAAGATATCGCTGTATGCGAAATACGTGTCCGCCTGTAGTACCATCTCTGCTCTCTACCATGCCTGCTACTATGTCAAGTATAGAGTTTTGCAGACTAAACACTTCTTTTATTTTAGTGCTAAGTTTTTTTTGGATATTGTCATTGAGCTCCTGTAATTCTTTCTTGTGCGCCGCCAGAGTGAGATGCGTTTCAATATGCCTTAGCAGGATTGAGGCAACAAATGGCTTGTAAATATAGTCTACTGCACCTAGCTCCAACCCTGTCAGCTCTTCCTGCTCTCCAACCAGTGCGGATACAAAAATAACAGGTATATCTTTGTAGGCGTTATTATTCTTTAAAAGACGTATAGCATCATAGCCGCTGATGTCGGGCATCTCTACATCGAGCAAAATCAGGTCTGGGCGTATTTTTTCAAGTAAATCAAACATTTTTGTAGCTGATGAAACTGGATATGTTTCATAAATCGGTTTTAAGATATTTTTTAAAACCGTTAGATTTGTCAGGTTATCATCAACTGTAATGATTTTTTTCATGCTAGTCATTTTGAATCACCCCTGTATAGAGCTATGCGCTCAATGATTTCATCAAATTCTGATGTAGCAACTTTTTCGCTCAGCCAAACAATCAGTTCGTTGTTATTATCATAGGTAAATTCGGTAAGCTTCTCCATGACGCTATCTGCGCCATTCATATCAAACTCCTTACAGCAGATATAAAGTTCATCCAGTAATGAGGAATCGAAAGAGAGTGCGGAAGGTTTTTCGTTTTTAGAATTTCGATCACAGAGCCAGGTCTTGATTTCTTTAATCAGCGTTTCAGTTTCTGATAATAATGCTTCATTTTCAGAAAGCACCTCTGTAAGATTAGCGGCTTTAGCAGTCTTTTCCATTTTAGCAGCTTTTTCTTGGACGCGCTTTGCTCCAATATTACCGCTAGAGCCCTTTAAGCCGTGAACATTTATTGCATAATCCGCCAGATTACTTTCATCTACATGTCTGAGCATATTTATGAGATTTGGGGTGTTGTTCACATATGATTCGAGAATGCTTGCATACAAATCTTCGTCATCGCCATAAAGTGTCATAACAGTTAAAGTGTCAATACCTATAATCTGAGCTAAATTTGATTCAGTACTGTGTTCCTCGTATGCTTCAAGAGCGCCGGAATTTATAATGTTGGTACTCACATTTGAGGGGATTTCTTTAGATTTGTTGCGCACCCATTGTTTGAGTGTTGCATCAAGTTTTAAAATGTCTATTGGTTTTGACAAAAATGCTTGAAATCCATTTTCTAGGAACATCTCTTCATTTCCTGCAATGGCATTTGCCGTGAGAGAAATTATTGGCACAGTTTCGGCATATTCCGTGCCGAGCTTACGTATGCGTTTTGTGGTTTCAATGCCGTCCATTTCAGGCATCATGTGATCCATAAAAATCGCATCATATATATACCCGCCATTTGCAACCCGCTCAAGAGCGGCCTTACCGCTGAGTACACAGTCAACTTGCAGTTTGTATTTTCTGAGCAGTCCTGATGCAACATCTAGATTTGTTTGGAAATCATCGACAACAAGCACCCTTGCATAGCTCATGTCATCTCTTACAATTTTTGAAGATACATGTTTTTTATTGTCGTCAAAGGAGAAAGTTTTTAACCCTTGAACAATTTCACTACCCAATATCTTGTCATTAACATAGCCTTGTTTTAAGCGAACGTGGAATGCAGAGCCTTTTTCGTATTCACTTTCAACTTTTATTTCGCCGCCCATAAGGGTAACAAGCCTTTGTGTTATGGGAAGCCCCAGTCCTGTGCCTTCGATTTTACGATTAGTGAGAGTATCTGCCTGATGATATTCATCAAAGAGCTTTGAAACGTCGTAAGGCTTAATGCCTATACCGGTGTCTTTAACTGTGACATTAAGCCAAACGTCACCTTCGTCTATATCACCGGAGACAATGAGCGAAACAGAGCCTTGCTGAGTGTACTTAAATGCATTGCTCAGAAGATTATTAAAAACTTGGCTGAGGCGTAAATCGTCGCCAAATAAGTCGTGGGGAAGATTCTTATCAATATCGACAACAAAATCTATGGGCTTACTTTCAATGCGGATTTTGTTTAGGGTTATTATGTCGTTTAATAGGCTGGCTGTACTATACTCAACCGGGCTTAAATCAAGTTTTCCCGCTTCAATTTTAGAGATATCTAGAACATCATTAACAATTCCAAGCAGGGTGTTGCCTGCGGTATTTATTTTTCTCATGTCCTTATTCATTTCAGAGTGGGTGTTTTCCATTTCTTCCATATGAAGATCGGTCAAGCCAATAATGACATTGAGCGGAGTGCGCATCTCATGGCTCATTTTTGCTAAGAAAGTTGACTTTGCGGCACTGGCACTCTTTGCGTCATTCAAAGCAACTTCCAGAACTTCTTCCATCTTTTTTTGTTCCGTCATATCGCGTATATATCCTGCAAGTGCATCTTCACCGCCATATGTAAGCTTTACAAGTGTTACTTCAGCTGGTAGTAGGGTGCCATCCCTCTTTTGGTGCATCCACTCAAAGCGGTTGTATCCGGATTCAAACCCTTTGGCAAGTTCTTCTGAAGCGATCTGATCAGAACGTCTTCCATCCGGCTGGAATTCCGGAGAAAAGGCAAAAAAGCGTTCACAGAATTCTTGTTTGGAGTTTGTTCCAAAGGTTCTGACACATTCTTGGTTACACATAATAACTTCCAAATTTCTGTTCCACAGTTTGCAGCAAATTGGGGCCGAATCAAACAACAACAGTAACCGTTCGTCTAGTATAGATGGATGTTTCATGATAGTTTTACCTCCTTCGTAAGTCCTGCGTCAGGAAAAGATAAGCCTACACACGCATTGTACCATATTTCCGGGTAAATTTGTGATTTTTTTACATATTTTTTTGTACTATTTTTAGATGGAGGCGGATATTTAGCAGGTGACTGAGTTATAACAATTTTGGCGCTAGAGGTAACCCAACTACCTGAGGCTGTTGTCAAATTAGGTATAATATGATATTGTTATAAAAAAAGACGAGGTGGTGTGATACTTGAAAAAGAGAATTATTGCAATATTTTTGGTTTTAGTTTTGGCAGTAACATTCGTTCCTGTGCAATCACAAGCAGCTATCACGCCGCATTTTGTTATCATAAATGAGACACTCCTGCCATTTAATGAAAGCACGATGCCTATTGTGGTCGGCAGTGATATATTTGTTCCGGTCGGTGTTTTTGAGGATTTGGGTGTGTGGCAAGTGGGGTTTGATGACTCCTTGCGAGTTTACAGGGGAAGCAGATATGTTGACTTTCACACAAGCCCCGGTGAAACTTTGACAGTCAATCAGGACGGTATTACAATGAGATGGCCTCCGGCCAGGAGAATTGGCACGAGATTTTACGTTCCTTTGCGTCAAGTATGTGACTTTTTTGGCCTTAGCTTTGAAATACTTCCTGTTCCGAGTGATATAGTCCCTGAAAGGCAGATGTATGCTGTCAGAATTATTTCGACATCGCTGGTAAATGGTCCTTCGGCTGTGGGGATGAATAGAAATTCTATAAGAGCGGCATATTTAGAGCATTTTGCACCGTTACCACCGCTACCACCGCCGGAAATTACAACGGGAGGAGAAACTCCACCAGACCCGCCCCCGCCAATTGAAGAGGATTTGCCGCCTGATTATAGTGATGTAACCGTACATCTGAGTTTCCGCGATGTCTCGGCAGGAGGTGCAGATTGGATTTTGGATTTGTTTGCCTTTCAAACGACACTGGGATTTCATGTGTGCTTTTTCCTAAATGCAGAGGACATATTTGCAGATCCCGGGCTTATAAGAAGAATTTCAGGTATGGGACATACAATCGGTATTTGGCTCAGTGAAGGAACATTTGAAGAATATTCTAACATTTCAGCACTTTTATTTGAGGCAGCAAAAATAAGAACGGTGATTATTTCAGCAGACGAAGCTGCACAGACGGCTATGGAAACAGCATATAATCATGGATTGATTTTCTGGAACGCTAACGGAAATCATATTGACTACCCTCAGATGTCTATAAATGATATTACCGCAATGATTCCCAGAGAAAGCGGTGCGCGTAAAAACTTGATGTTTACATGCTCCGAGGAAGCGGCGTTGGTATTGCCGGGTGTGTACTCATTTCTAAGAACAAACCTATTTACGGTTGAGCGCATTACAGAAACTGTCGAACCAATATAATAATTTTGCAAAATGAAAGAAGGACTGGTCATATAGATGTATAGAAAACTTAAAGTAGTTGTTCTTGCTGCAGGAAAGGGAACACGTCTTCAATCGGAGGGCTCAGATGTACCAAAAGTGATGCGTTTGGCATGTGGGAAACCAATATTATGGTATGTTCTTGAAGCGCTGCCTAATGTGGATAGACAGGATATAATCATAGTTGTTGGATATGGAAAAGAACAAATTTTGGATTATTTTAAAGGATATGAATTTGCTGAACAAACCGAGCAGTTAGGAACAGGGCATGCGGTTATGGCTGCAAGTGAGAAACTTTCAGGATTCGACGGAACAGTTCTTGTATGCTACGGTGATATGCCAATTATAAAAAGCGAAACATATGAAAGGTTTATTAGTGAGCATTTTGACAAGGGAAATGATTGTACAGTTCTTTCCTGTGAAACTGCGGAGACAAAGGGGCTTGGCAGGATTGTTCGTGACTCCAAAGGTGCGTTTGTTAAAGTTGTCGAAGAAAGAGACTGCAATAGTGAGCAGTTAAAAATAACGGAGATTAACACGGGTGTGTATGTATTTAACACACCGATGTTGCTTGATGCTCTAAAACAACTGAAAAACGAAAATGGCCAAGGAGAATACTATCTGACAGATGTGCCGGAGATCATGCTGGATAGCGGTGCAAAAGTTGGATTGTTTAAGAGAAATCTGGGCGATGAGATGATTGGTGTAAATACCATTGAACAGCTAAACCGGGTGGAGGAAATCTTGATTAAAAGATAAGCTTGTAAAAAAATTCAAAAAATTTTTTACACAATTTGATTAACCATTTTATTATAGATAAAGTTGCCTTTTCGTATTTTGATTCTACATTTTCACAAAAACTTTATTAATATCAATGCTTAGGCAACAATAAGCTACGCGATTTTTGTTGTTGACAAACCTAATCATTCATGTATAATGACAAAGCGCTGAGAACTTAAATAAAAGTATTTGGGCTTAGCGAGACAGGGGCGCATGTCACTAATGCGGCAGAAACTAGCCTCTGCATCCTTGCTCCCAATATTGTTGGGGGCCGAATAGACCAGAAGGAGGTGTAAAACCATGGCAAAAACGTCAGCAAACTATGAACTAATGTACATCATTGATGTAGATCTTGGTGAAGAGCAAATCGCAGCTATGATCGAGAAGTTCAAAACGCTCATCGAAGCAAATGGAACAATCGATGAGTTGGAGGAAATGGGTAAGAGGAAATTGGCTTACCTGATTAATGACAAACCTGATGGGTATTATGTGCTCGTCAAGTTTACCTCACCACCGGATTTCCCGGCAGAGCTTGACCGTGTGCTCAAAATTACTGACGGAATCATGCGCTCCATGATTACCGTCATCGGAGAATAGGAGTTAAAAAATGAACCAAATCGTTATTATGGGCAGGCTAACACGTGACCCAGAGCTTAGGCACACACAAAACGGAACAGCTGTCGCATCGTTTTCTCTTGCTGTTGACAGAGGGTTTGCTCCAAAAGACGGTGGGGAAAGGCAGACGGATTTTATTGATGTCGTTGCTTGGAGAAATACTGCAGAATTTGTCTCAAAGTATTTTACTAAAGGACAAATGGCGGCAGTGACCGGGCGATTGCAGATTCGTGACTGGAACGACAAAGATGGCAATAAACGTCGTAGTGCCGAGGTTATAGCAGATAACATCTATTTTACCGAGAGCAAAAAAAGCAGAGAAGCAAGTTTGGGTAATCCTGAGAACAGGGATGACTACAATTCGAGCTTCCAAGTGCCCGTCGAGAGCTCTGATTTTGCGGAGCTTGAAGTGGATGATGGGGATTTACCATTTTAATAAGGAGGAAAGACATTGTCTAACGAAAGAGAACATAGACCAAATAACCGCAAACGCAGAAAAGTTTGCCAGTTTTGTGTCGATAGAGCTCAAGATATTGACTATAAAGATGCAGCAAAGATTAAGAGATATTTGTCAGAGCGTAGTAAAATTTTACCTCGCAGAACTACAGGTGTATGTGCGCAGCATCAAAGGCGTTTAATGGTTGCAATTAAACGTGCCAGACAAGTTGCGCTTTTGCCGTACGTAACAGACTAGTATTTGGTTTAGCGTAAAGAATTTTTGTTAAAAATTAATATGAAGATGGAAAATTGGGTGATTTGTCAACTTAGTTTTCCATTTTCTGATTTTATTTGGGTTATTTTGCCGTGCAAATTTTCTTGACAACAAGAGTTGCCTGAGGATAGAATACACAAAATAGTGGCAAAATGCTTATCCATGAGGAGTGAATACATATATGCTTAGAACACACTTGGCGGGTCAACTTGAAGAAGAAAACATTGGGCAGGAAGTACGCCTTTCAGGATGGGTGGATACAATCCGGGATCATGGTGGTGTAATGTTTCTGGATTTGCGTGACTATAGCGGAATTACACAGGTTGTTTTGCATAATCATTCTATGTTGGAAAATGTGCATAAGGAAACTGTTGTTTCAATTTATGGAAAAGTTCGTGCGAGAGACGAAGAAACAATAAATCAAAAACTAAAAACAGGATATATTGAAGTCTTCGCTGACAAGCTTGAAATACTGGGACCTTGTAAAAACATGTTACCATTTGACATAGCTGAATCAACTGCGACCCGCGAGGAGGTGCGTCTAAGGTATCGTTTCTTAGACCTGCGCAATGAAAAACTACACAACAATATTGTGCTCAGATCAAAAATAATCAGCTTTATCCGTCAGCAAATGATGCAATTGGATTTCATTGAAATTCAGACACCAATCCTAACGGCATCATCGCCGGAAGGCGCTCGCGACTATCTTGTGCCTAGCAGAAAACACAAAGGTAAGTTTTATGCGTTGCCACAAGCACCTCAACAGTTTAAACAGCTTTTGATGGTGTCAGGATTTGATAAATATTTTCAAATCGCACCCTGCTTTAGAGATGAAGATGCGAGAGGAGACCGCTCTCCGGGCGAGTTTTATCAGCTTGACTTTGAAATGGCGTTTGCGCAGCAAGACGATGTTCTAGAAGTTGCCGAAAATGTATTGTATGAGACATTTGTTAAGTTTACAGACAAAAAAGTGTCTCCGCCTCCATTTAGGCGCATAAAATACAATGAAGCGTTGATAAAGTATGGTTCAGACAAGCCTGACCTTAGAAATCCTTTGGTTATATGTGATTTGACTGATTTTTTCTCAGGGGTTGATTTTCCACTGTTTAAGAAGAAGCCTGTTCGCGGTATTGTTGCCAATTGTTCAGGAAAGGCGAGGTCCTTTTTTGAAAACTCACTGAAATATGCCACAAGTATTGGCATGAAAGGTCTTGGATATATAACTTTGTCTGACGGTGATTTTAAAGGGCCTATTGAGAAATTCTTGACCTATGAGCACAAACAGGAACTTATTTCATCGCTGGCGATTAAAGAAGGAGATACACTATTTTTTGTTTGTGATTCAGCAGCTACTGTTGACGATTTAGCAGGACAAATAAGAACATGGCTGGGAGAATCACTAGAACTTGTTGATACAGATGCCTTTGAATTTTGCTTTATTACCGATTACCCAATGTATGAATATAATCCAGTCACAAAAGGTATAGACTTTACTCATAACCCATTTTCTATGCCGATTGGCGGGCTTGAAGCATTAGAAACAAAAGACCCTAATGACATTTATGCCTATCAATACGATGTTGTTTGTAATGGGATTGAGTTGTCTTCCGGTGCGGTGCGCAACCACTCGCCTGAAATTATGAAAAAAGCATTTGCAATTGCAGGGTATAGTGAAAAAGAGCTTGAAGAACGCTTTGGGGCACTCTATACTGCCTTTCAATATGGGGCGCCGCCGCATGCGGGTATGGCACCGGGAATTGACAGGATTGTTATGCTACTCGCCGATGAAGATACGATTCGTGATGTGATTGCATTTCCGCTAAATGGCAATGCCCAAGATGTTATGCTCGGAGCACCCGGCGAAGTGACACAGCAACAGCTTAGGGACGTACATATCCGAATTTGGGATTAAACAAGCCCACATCACAATGCATATATTAGAGTTATTTTGCTTGAGGTATTGTGTTTGAATTTTGTTTCCCAATACACATACAGCACTGGACAAGATAGTTAGTAGGGTCGTTTGTACTAATCTCATCATGCAGGTAGTATGTATATACGGGTCCTGCGACATTTACTGAATTAGCCTTAGCATAATCGAGCATTCGCTCAGGTAAGTCACCAAGTTCTCCATAATTGCCGCGGGCGTATCCGACCAGGTACTCCCCGGCAATTCTTTTATGTGTACCAATAGGGTCAACTGACATAAAATTGTCAGGGCATCCCGGCCTTTTTATAAATGAATCTAGGTTACTATGATACCCTGCGATTGGAAAGCTTGGGTTAATTGTATGTTCACCAAACTTGGGAAGATGCGTAAGAGGAGTGGTGATACATTGCTCTTGCTCACCTTTGTATGACGGCCAAAGCATCATGGTTCTCTGAGAGAGCATAGTGACATAAATTTCGGCTTCATTTGCCATAAGGCCAAGGCATAGATTTTCGATTCTGGTATGAATTATTGAGTAGCGCACCATTAAGTCTGCCATTTCCGCATCTAACGAATATTCAAAATCTTCAAGCAAGTTCAGTATGTCTTTAGGATTGCGACGTAGGCTCAGCTCTGCAATGATTTTAAGTGGTATTCCAAGTTTGCTTAGGGTGGTGACAAAGTTTAGCGCAGTTAGTTGTGTTTTTGAATAATAGCGATAATTGTTGTCCGGATGGCGCATGATGGGTGAAAAGATGCCGAGGTCATCCCAATATCGCAAAGTTGAAGATTCGATGCCAGATAGTTTTGAGAACTCATAGATTGAGAGTGTATCGCACATATCATAAACTCCATTCATCATCGACTGTACTTTGTTTGCGGTTATGTAAGAAATTGTATCATTTTTTGAGATATTTTTCAACAAAAAATTAGGAAAATTTTGATATTTTTGTTAAAAATTGCTGAAACATTAAACAGCTTTAAAGTTTATATAGCAGTGTTCTGGCAGATATTAAACTATTGGTTTTTGAATACTTGGGTAATATGGGCGATAAATTAATTAATGGCGTTAATGATGAGAGAAAAAAGTATAATTAATCAATTTTTTTGCGATGTTTTTAGACAGTTGAAATATGCGGAAAAACAGACTATAGATATTATATTTTTAAACGAAAACTATTGACATTAAAGATTCTTTAATAGTTACCCTATACTCACTAGGTGGTCAAACAAATACACTTAAAAATTAAAATTATAAGGGGAGGATGATGTATGAGTCTTGGGCATAAGCTCAGAGGATTGCGGTTAAAAACAAGAAAGACCTTGTTTGAACAAAGCAGGCTCCTTGGAGTATCGATGAACTCTATATATAGGTGGGAGCATAATTTGACTGTTCCAAGAAAGCCAACGCTCCAAAAAATGGCAGACTTTTATAGTGTTCCGTTGGACTGGCTTTTATCAGATAACGCTGCAGCTTCGCTCGTGAGTGAGGATGAGCTGGATTTGTTGGGTATGTTTAGAAAATTGCCTTCTATAAATAAATATAGAGTTCTTGGCTATGTTGAACGCATGTGTATCGAAGATGGAATAGAGGAGCTTCAGTACTAAATTCGGGGAGATAAGTGTTAAGTTACAAGTTTGATAGTGTTTGACCATTAAAAAAGTGGGCTGTTATCAAAACATCGTATGATACAGACCCACTTTTGATACTTATCTTATGGCTTTATTAGATGTTTGTCAATAAATCGAAAAACACGCTCTATGCTCTCAGGTTGTGCATAGCCTGGGTCAGCGTGCAGGAAATCTTCATTTATATCAAGCTCGGTCACGTTTTTGCCCACGACATCATTGATTTTTTTATGAAGTTCTACGGCTTGCTGATATGGAATCATCGGGTCACGCCTGCCGTGCTGGAGTAAAACCGGAGGTATGTCCGGATGCACACAATCGATAGGATTATAAAATCTCAGCATATTTGGAATGAGTTCAGCTCTGATCCCAAGCATAACATCAATGGCGCTTGGAGTACCTGGAATGTGTAGCCGAGGATAACCTGATTCATCATAATGAGCATGGATTTTTGCAAAATCGGTTGGGCCAAATTGCTCAACCACGGCACGGATGCGGCAGGTAGGAGCACCAGGGACATCACCAAAAACCATTTGGTTTTGTGTAAAAGCCACCATAAGAGCAAGGTGGGCACCCGCTGATGAGCCGCATAGTGCGGTACGGGAGGGGTCAAGCATATATTTATCTGCATTGACTGCAATCCAGCGAAGTGCCGATTTAATGTCGAACATATTGTCAGGATATCTAACATCAGGTGCCAATCTATACCCAATGCTTACGACTGCGTAGCCGCGACATACCCCGTTTATAAAGGGTACGACCTGTACATCGTCTTTTCTGCCTCGTTGCCACGCGCCCCCATGTATGTAAAAAACTATAGGAAATGGTCCGCTGCCTTCATTAGGTAGGTAAATATCCAAGCTTTGCCTTGGGTTCTTACCATAGTCACAGTTAAGGAATTTTCGTTTTATGCCAGAGACATCAAGAGTTAACTCTTCAAGTCTGGCAAACATTTTTTCAGCCTCTTCCGGGGACATTATTTGCATATCGGTATCATGAAATTTTTCAGACATTTTTTCTCCCTTCGTATTGCAGTAATTCATAAGACAGTCTCTGACAGAGTATGTAGAAATCACTATAAAGATGGCGCACAATAGTTTTTAGAGATCTATATATGTAAATATTAACATAAAATGGCGTACACTGCACATAATTTATCAAAAAAGTGTGGACACTATAAAAAAATGTGCTATACTCCAAATATGAGAAATTTAAAGATAAAACCTTTGCATAAAAAGGCTATGTTGCCAGTTAGAATAACTGGGGGGAGCGTGGGATTTGATGTCTCTGCTTGCCTAGAAGACGATACAGTGATTTTACCAGGTGATACAATGATGATTGGGTCAGGGTTTGCAATGGCTCTTGAACCCGGATATGCCGCTTTTTTGTATGCACGCAGTGGATTAGGAATTAAGCATGGAATGGTTCCGGCAAACTGTGTCGGTGTAATTGATTCTGATTATAGAGGAGAGGTTATTGTGGGCCTTAAAAACACCTCCAAAGAACCATTTGCTATTCGAAATGGCGATAGAATTGCACAGATGGTTATTTGCAAATGTGAATTGCCGGAGCTTATGATATGCGATGAGTTGGATGATACGAAGCGCGGCAAAGGTGGGTTCGGCTCCACGGGGAGCGGCCTATGAAAATGAAAAACAAGTTGAAAACAATTTATTATTCAAGCAGATTATACACTGTTAGAAAAGTATGTTCGAGGCGGATTTGAGGCAGCAAATCCGTCTCGAAGTACGTTTGAGATACTTTTACAATGTAAAGACAAAAAGGAGTGTGCACAATGAATTCAAAGTATCCACCGGAACCATTCAGAATCAAGTCAATCGAATACGTAAAAATGCTCTCACGAGGGGAACGAGAACAGGCAGCAAAAGAGGCAGGGTATAATACATTTCTCATGAATTCCGAGGATGTTTATATTGATCTGCTAACTGACTCAGGCACAAATGCAATGAGTGACAAACAATGGGCCGGGATGATGATGGGTGATGAAGCATATGCGGGTAGCCGAAACTGGTTTCATCTTGAAACAACGGTTAAAGAGCTATTTGGATTTAAGTATGTTATTCCTACACATCAAGGGCGTGGAGCGGAGAACCTGCTTAGCACGATAGCGATAAAGCCGGGACAGCTTGTTCCCGGAAATATGTATTTTACAACGACGCGCTATCATCAGGAGGCCAATGGAGGTATTTTCAAGGACATAGTTATTGATGAAGCACATGACCCTATTATTGATCTGCCATTTAAGGGTAATGTCTGCCTCAAAAAACTACAATCGCTTATTGAGGAATATGGCGCGGATAAAATAGCGTATGTTTGTGTCGCAATTACTGTAAACTTGGCCGGAGGACAACCAGTGTCGATGCATAATCTCAGGGAAACTTCTGCATTATGCAAAAAGCATGGCATTAGAATGTTTATGGATGCGACTCGCTGTGTTGAAAATGCATTTTTCATAAAAGAACGTGAGAAGGGTTATGAAGATAAGTCAATTAAGGAAATTATTCTAGAGCAGTTTAGTTATGCTGATGGATGTACTATGTCCGGAAAAAAGGACTGTATTACAAATATCGGCGGTTTTCTTTGTCTCAATGATGAAGAATTATTTACTCAGGCAAAGGAACTTGTTGTTGTCTTTGAAGGTATGCCATCATATGGCGGCATGACTGGACGTGATATGGAGGCAATGGCAATAGGTCTGAAGGAATCATTGGAGTTTGAGTATATTGAGCATCGTATAATGCAGGTTCGGTATCTGGGAGATAGGCTAATTGAAGCGGGTGTTCCGGTTGTCCAGCCAATAGGTGGGCATGGTGTGTTTCTGGACGCATCGCGTTTTTGTGAGCATCTTCCCAGAGAGCAGCTCCAAGCACAGACATTAGCAGCACATCTTTATATTGAATCAGGTGTGCGCTCCATGGAACGAGGAATAGTCTCTGCCGGAAGGGATAAAGATACGGGAAAAAATCACTGTCCAAATCTGGAAACGGTAAGACTTACGATCCCGCGTAGGGTATACACTTATAGCCACATGGATATTGTTGCTGATGCCTGCATCAAACTTTATGAAAATCGCGAAAAAATCAGAGGTCTCAAATGGGTTTATGAACCAAAGCATCTTCGATTCTTCACCAGTAGATTTGAGTATGTTTAGAGCTTGATGGATCTAAAATTTTTGTGGCAACAACGAAAGATCTAATTCCTAAATAATGCTCAGGTTTGAACGACTAAATATGAATTGGCCCCGATTGATTAAAGCAATCGGGGCGGTTTTCGTATCTTTAAGGCTATACTTTAATCGTCCATCCCATATCGTCAGGAAGTTTGCCGGTTTGTATGCCATAGATTGTGTCATAGAGCTTTTGCGCCAGTTTACCAACTTTGCCATCGCCGATGGTAATTGTTCTCTCCGTGAATTGAAGTGCTCCAACAGGGGAGATGACGGCGGCTGTGCCGGAGGCAAATATCTCACTAAGACGTCCCTCCTCGGAAGCCTTGACGACATCTTCAATTCTCAGCCTGCGCTCAGAGATATTGACCTCCCATTTTTTTAGCAAGTC
>Ga0209755_10001455_pt1 | contig 36686 bp, 27 predicted proteins | sample TergutCo191P1_FD_187301 | JGI IMG/M metagenome (GOLD analysis project Ga0209755, IMG submission 187301) | Cornitermes sp. P1 segment gut microbial communities from Petit-Saut dam, French Guiana - Co191P1 (SPAdes) (version 2) | ecosystem: Host-associated > Arthropoda: Insects > Digestive system... | reverse complement strand
CCACCCCCGCCGCCACCACCTCCCCCCCCACCACCGCCGCCTCCGCCACCACCCCCACCGCCGCCCGAACCGATTCCGCTGGGGATGGATGTACGGATGTGGCCCCAGCCCTTCAGCCCCGACGGCGACGGTTATGACGACGAGCTTTCGATAGAAATAACGATACGCAGTGATGCCCCAATTTCCGAATGGAGCATTCTAATCCGCGAGCCTGTGTACCCACACCTGCCTTTCTACGAGCGCAGCGGTGAAGGTGAAGTTCCAAGTGTGATTGTCTGGGACGGAATAGGCACAGCCGGCGAAGTGGTACAGTCCGCCATGGACTACCCAATCACGGTAACGGTGGGCAACACAGACGGCGAAATCGTGGTTTTCGAATGTGCCGTTCAGGTTGACGTGCTGGTTCGCAGGGAAGCGGGCGGCGTCCTTAGGGTAATAGTCCCTGCCATCATCTTTGGCCCCAACATCGGGGACTTTAGTGGCCTGGAGCCAGAGGTAATGGAAAACAACGACAGGGTTCTGCGCCGCATAGCGGAAATCCTGAACAGGTTCGGGGAGTACTCGATACTGGTTGAAGGTCATGCAAACCCGGTCACGCCTCCCGGCACCGCGCTTAGGGCGGAAGAGGAAACCGGCTCCCCACGTATGCTGGGCTTGCAGCCACTCAGCGAGACACGGGCAAGAACCGTGCTGGAATACCTTGTCGGCCTAGGGGTGGAGCAGGAAAGGCTTTCGTCCGTTGGCATGGGTGGTACCCGGGTGCTTGTGGCATTTGAAGACAGGGACTACTGGTGGCAGAACAGGCGCGTCGAATTCATTCTTATAAGGTAGTACCAAAATGCAAAAGCAGGCCGTAAAAGGGGTCTTTGTTTTTCTGACGCTTCTTGCCGCCCTGCTCCTGCTTGGTTGCGGGACCAAGGGGCGGCGGAGTACCGTCATTGTATCTGGTGTCGGTGTTGTGCGGGCGCAGCCGGATACCATTCGGATGACCATCTCCCTGCGGCACATCGCCAGAACAACGCAGGAGGCCCAGCAGGAAGTAACCGGTATGGTAAGGCAGTCGCTGGAAATCCTGCATCGTGCCGGCGTGGAGGAAAGGAACATCCAGACGGCCTGGCTGCGGTTTTCCCCCGAATACGACTGGGGGCCGCAGGGGCGGACGTTCCTGGGGCAAAGGGCGGAGCAGGTTATCAGCTTCTCCATCGAGGACATAGGCGCCGACGGCGACAGGGCTTCGGCCATCATCGACCAGCTTATAGTGATAAACGGCATAGAGCTTCAGGGAATGCAATTTACCGTCGGGGAGCCTGCGGAACTGCATTACAAAGCCAGGGAACTTGCGTACCAGGATGCCCTTGAAAAGGCACGGCAGTACGCCAGGCTTGCGGGGCAGAGGATCATAAGAACCATCGGCATTTTAGAGGAAGGAAATATGCCGAGCCCCCAGGCCAGGTGGGGGCAAAGGACAATGCTCGCCATGGATATGGTGGCGGCACCGGAGGCCGCCGGTTCCACGGTCTTGCCGGCAGGCGAAATAGAGATTTCCACCAGGATTTCCGTCGAATTCCTAATGAGGTAGCGAAACACATGCCCGCCTTGCATTCGCCTTGGCGGGCATAAAATTCAACTTTCGAATGGGGCGAAACAGGCTGGGGAGCCTGTTTCGTTTTTTCGTCATGCCAGGCCTGCCTGCATGTCCCACAAGTGGTGAAAAATCGGAAACTTTAGGGCAAAAAAACTGGCAAACTAGGCGTTTTGCGTGTATTATATATACGGGGCTTTTAAGGACTGGCTTTGTTTTACGAGTGGCCCTGCTACGAGCATAAGTCTTATACCAAGGGGTTCAGGTGACAAAACACGATTTTCCCAGAATTCATTTCTACGATCAGGATTTTGTAGATATATACGACAAAACCTGGGCCTGGATTCATGATTGTTGGCATAGCGGCGCCGAAAAAAGCGGGGGCGGCGGAATAGAGGGGAAGTTTTTCGCCTACCCCTGGTCCAAAGCCGTCTACCAGGCGGACGCGATATACTCCTCGTTTTTCCTTGTATACTCCAACCGTGTTTACCAGGCCACCTCAAGCCTGGATCTTTTCTACGAACGCCAGGAGCCGAACGGGGCCATCCGCTGCGCCTATGACATAGACACCGGTTTGCCGTCCACGGACAAGAACAACGCCGAGGGGCTGGGAATCCCCCTGTTCGCCTGGGCGGAATACAACATCTACCACAAGTCGGCGAACAAAAAAAGGGTAAAGGACTCCCTTGCCGTTCTGCACAAGTACACCGAATGGATCGACGCGACCTTCAAAAAGCCGAACGGCCTGTACCGGGTCCCCATGGGCGTTACGGGGATGAGCAACTCCCCTCGCAAGGATGCCTACTATTCCCTGGACTTCAACACCATGATGGCGGTAAACGCCCTGTACATGTCGGCAATGGCGGATATCCTTAACGACAAGGATTCGAGTTTCCAGTACAAAAAGCAGTATTTCGCACTTAAAACCAGGATAAACGCGTTGATGTGGGATCCCGACGACGGTTTTTACTACGACATTGATAGGCAGGAAAACAGGATCACGGTAAGGACCATTGCCTGCTACTGGACGCTGCTTGCCGAAATCGCCAACGACGAAAAGGCCGAGCAGATAATCTCCAAGCTTTCCGACCCTAAGTACTTCGGCGCGCCGCATCCCTTCCCCTCGCTTTCCCTTTCCGAGAAGGGGTTCGACGAGGACGGGCGTGGCTACTGCGGCTCGGTGTATCCCCACCTGACCTTTATGGTCATAAAGGGGCTGGAGCGTTACCAACGCTGGGATCTTGCCCGTGAATGCGCCATACGCCACCTGTACTTTATGCTGGATTCGATGAGCCCCGACGGAAACCACCACAAGGGGTACCTGTGGGAAGCCTATATGCCAACAAAGGAGGGCCCGGCGAAGTGGGCGGGCAAGGAGGACTTTCCCCGTAGCCAATACCTGTCGTATGATGCCCTTTCGACAATCTGCCTGACAATCGAAAACATCGTGGGCCTTAGCATCTCGCTCCCCCGCAAGACGGTGGACTGGATTATTCCCAGCCTGGAGATCATGGGCGTGGAAAACCTTTCACTCAAGAAAAACATGATTACGATTCTCTCGAACCGGAGCGGTCGGGGCTGGGAGATACAAATGGAAAGCGAGAAGCTGTATTATTTCACCATCAACATCCTGGGGAAAAAGAAAAAGACGCTGCCAATCCCCTCGGGAAAATGCTCGATGTTAATCGATAAACTATAGCGGAAACTGTGGGGGCAAACGTAGAAGAATGGAAAACCGTCTTGTCTCCGTGTTGGAGCTAGGCTCCACCGGCATTCGCCTTATCGTCGCGCAGATACGGAAAGGCGGGCAGTGGGAGGTAATGGATCGTGCAGGCAGGCCCGTCGCGCTGGGCCGTGACGTGTTTAATTCCGGCGAGCTTTCCAGGGAATCCCTTCTCGAATGCCTTTCGGTTTTGGAGAATTTCCGGGAGCTTCTGTCGGGCTGGAGCATCGCGCCTGCCGACGTTCACAGCATTGCGACCAGCGCCCTGCGTGTTGCCCGTAACCGGGACATCTTCATCGACAGGATACGGCAGGAAACCGGCTTTAAGCTTTCGGTGGTGGACGGAATCGAGGAAAACCGCCTTATGTACCTGGCTGTTCGCTTCGCGCTCAAAGAGGATCTGCCCCTGTTCTGGCGCACCAGTTCGATGATCCTGGAAATCGGCGGCGGCTCGACCGAGATAATGCTGCTGCGCCAGGGGCAGATGGCGGCCGTGCACAGCATAAGGCTGGGAACGATTCTTATAGACCAGCGTATGCAGCTTAGGGCTGGGCCAGGCTTTTTTAGCGAACGCTATCTGCGGGATGCGGTAAGGAACACCATGGGGCTGCTGAACGCGGAAATCGACATGGCCAACGTCCGCACCCTGGTCATGGCGGGCTCCGATGCCAGGCTCGCGTCGGCAAAGGTTGGCAGCGAGCTTAACGAGCACTGCCGCCGCATCAGCCGGGAGGATTTCATTGCCTTTGCCGAAAAGATACGGGATTACAGCATCGAGGACTGCATCAACAAGCTGGGGATATCATATTCCAACGCCGAGGGTTTTGTCCCAGGCTTTCTGGTCCTCAAACTTTTCCTTGAGCAAACCGGCGCGGCCCAGGTGGTGGTTCCCCTTGTGTCCATCCGGGAGGGCTACCTTATCGATCTGGCCCTGGGGTCGGATCCCGTTCTAAGGGAGGAGTTCCACAAGGAATTCCACTCGCAGATACTTGCCTCGGCCGCCAGCCTTGGCAGGAAGTACAACAGCGACGAGGCGCATTCACAGCACGTCGCAGGCCTGTGCATGGTACTTTTCGACGCGCTGGCAAAGGAACACGGCATGAACCGCCGCCAGCGGATGATGCTGGAAACGGCCGCGATCCTCCACGACATAGGCACGATTATAAAGTCGTCCGGGCACCACAAGCACGGGCACTACATTGTCTCCAACTCGGAAATATTCGGCCTGTCCCGCGACGAGCTGAACATTATTGCCAACGTCGTCCGCTACCACCGGGGCGACCCCCCATCCGAATCCGACATAGAGTACGTCAGCCTTCAACGGGAGGAACGCATCCTGGTACTGAAGATGGCATCGATTCTGCGGGTGGCCGACGCACTGGATCGGGGGCATTCCCAAAAGATCAAAAACCTGAGCGTCGAGCGGCGCACCTCAACCGTGGCCCTACACGCGGCAGGGGTCTACGACATCTCGCTTGAACTCCTAAGCGTGGAGGAGAAGGCCGATCTCTTCCAGGACGTGTTCGGGTACAAAGTGGTTTTGAGTTAGGGAAACCGCCGGTTATTTCGGGCTTACCAAGAAAGGGTGTACCCGATCCGTGGCGGGTGTGGAAAAAGCCGGCCTCTTGACGTTTCCGCCGAAAACCAAGAAAATAATTCCATGAGCCAGGAGTCGTTCTCCCAGACGCAACTCGCAGCGCGGCAGGAAAATTATCGGGGGCAGGCTCAGCTTGCTCAAGTACCTAACAGGTTAAACCCACACCTTTTTCAGGCTTTCTTCCCTGCATTTGGGAAGCCCCTTCTTGCCGCCCTGCTGTTTTTTTGTTGCGCCGCTTTCGCTTTCCCGCAGGTGGATATCGGGACAAGGCCAAGGCTGGGGATACTCCCCTTTACCGGCGGCACGGGAGGGGACGGGGAAACCATCGCGACCCTCCTGTCGCACCAGCGGGAAATCATGGACGCTTTCACCGTGGTTCCACGCACCAGTGCGGTAAACGATATCTTCGCCGAGCAGTACTTCCAACTGACCGGCCTTACCGATCAGGACACCATAGCCCGCATAGGCGGTGCCTTCGCCGCAAATTACGTTATCTCCGGCAACATACGCCGCTTGGGAAACAGGAACCTTGTTATTGCCACAATGGTGAACGTCGAAACCTTTGAACAGGTGGCCGGCTATTACCGCATGTACCGGAACATAGGGGAAGTCCGCGGCTTCCTGCCCTCGATGGCAAGGGCCATGGCCAACGCCGCGTTGGGACGGGACAGATCGGGACTGCCCAGCTTGGCAATCGGCCCTTTCAGTGCCGGGCTGGATACGCACGACGCGGAAACATTGGCGCAGATACTTGCCATAGAAATCCTTAACACCGGCAAATACGCCGTTCTTACCCGAACCTCCACCATGCAGGCGGCCTTACGGGAACACGAATTTCAGATGCGGGGTCATGTCGCGGATGAGGAACTCGTGTCGTTTGGACGGGCCGGCAATGCCGACCTTGTGCTTTCCGCCGTGGGACAAAGGCTTGGGGACATAACGATGTTCACCGCCCAGATATTTCATGTGGAGGAAGTCAGGCTGATTGAGGGGGCGACAAGGGATTACCGGGTCATTGCCGATGGCATAGACCTTATGGCGGAAATTGCCATTCTCCTGACCGATCCTGGGGCTGCGCCGGCACGGATTGCCGAGCTTCACCGCCGGCGTTCCCGCGCCGCCCTGTTTGGCGACACTTCAAGGTTCTGGAGCCTTGGTGTGTCCGCGGGCACTTCCTTTGCCGCACCGTGGTTGACAGGCACGGTGCAGGCGACCCTTGCGCCGCTGCCCCATTCGTTTGTCAGGATTGGCTGCGACCTGGGTTTCGTGAGCGGCGTTGAAGGGGTCGGCTATTTCCTGATATACCCCTTCGTACACTATGCCCTGTTCCTGCCTTTCGACATGCTGCCCCTGCCCTTTGAGAGCGGCGGCTGGCATATCGGCATTGGCGGCGGCTTCCTTATTGACGAACACCGCTTTGACGATTTTACCGTAAACAGGGGAATCCCTGCGGCGGATTTTATCACTGGTGTCAACATTGGAAACGTGTTTGACATTTCCTACACCCTGCGGACGAACTTTTCCTGGTTCGCCAGCAGGGTCTCGGTCGGTTTTACCCACCGTTTTCAGACATGGGGAAGGTAGTATGCGCGACAAATGTTTGGCATTGTTATGCCACCGCCTTGCCTGCCTTTTGACTGTCATCTGCATAATGCTTTTTGCGGCCTGCGATTCCATGGGAGGATGGCCATCGTTTACGGTTGAGTATCACCCCAATGGCGGGAGCGGAAGCATGGCGAGTTCCAGCATTAGGCATGGCAGGGCCCAAAACCTTAGCACTAACGTCTTTGTCAGGGAAGGGCATAGTTTCGAGGGCTGGGCAAGATTGCCGGATGGGGAGGTGGAATTTACCGACCGGCAAAGCGTGGCAAACCTGACCACAACGGCCGGGGCTACCGTAAGAGTGTATGCGATATGGAGGGCGCATACCTTCACCGTGGTTTACAATGGCAATGGCGGAAGCGGGAGCATGCCTCCCTCGATCTTTACCTATGACGTGGCGAATTACCTGCAAGCCAATACGTTTACCCATTTGCCTGAAATCTTTATTGGCTGGGCAAGATACCCTCTCGGCGACGTGGAATTCCCGGATCGGGAAAACGTGGTAAACCTGACGGCAGAGGACGGGGGAATTGTAACACTGTATGCCCAGTGGGGCAGCAGCACGCCCACCGTTGCCTTCGATGCCAACGGCGGTACCGGAACCGCGCCTTATCCGCAGACGGTTAACGCAGGTTCTTCCATAACGATTCCGGGTGCGGGCGAACTTGTAAAGGACGGGCATACTTTCGGCGGGTGGAATACAAGGGCAGACGGCATGGGAACAAGTTTCAGTATTGGTGCAACTTTTATGCCCCTCAGAAACATCACGCTGTACGCCGTATGGGACGCCAACACCATCACTGTTCCCGGTGATACCCTTGCGGCTCAACTGTCATGGCTACATGATTCCGCGCGGAATGGCAACGTATATATAGTCGAAATAACCGGCAATGAATCCGTCGCGCCTCAAACGCTGTCCTTTGCCGGCAGAAACGATGTTACCGTCATACTTCGCGGCAGGGGGGCAATGCGTACCCTTGGCCTTTCCACCAATGGAAACCTTTTTACGGTAGGTGCCGGCGTTACCCTGGTCTTGGACATGAACCTTACGCTTAACGGCAGAAGTGGCAACAACAGGGCCTTGGTGGAGGTAAACGATGGGGGCACCCTGACCATGAACGCAGGGGCGAGAATCGCCGGCAATATCAATACCACCACGTCTCCTCTAACCGAAGGCGGCGGGGTTCGCATCAACAGCGGCGGCAGGTTCAACATGCGCGGTGGGGAGATTGCCACAAATACCGGTTGTTGCGGCGGCGGGGTACATAACGCCGGCGACTTCCGCATAAGCGGCGGGCTTATTCACGGCAGCAGTGCGGCACTGGGTTTTAGGAATACGGCCACAAACAATGGCGCGGCATTATTCAACAGCGGCACGGCTTGGCACGGTACATTCAATGCCGCCGGTGCGTTTACCCAGGCAGGTGGCTTAGACACCACCAACGACACTATAAATGTTGCAAACGGCGTTTTGCAGCCATAGTGAGGGCGGCAAAACGTAACAAAAGGAGCATAGGGATGAGAAAAGGATTTCGGGACATGATGTCCACACTGGCGGCACTTGGTTTGTTTTTGACGGTTTTTACCGGATGCCCAATGGATGACGACACCAGTTGGTCTGCCGTTCCGCCTGTCAAGATCGTGTCCGCGGGCAGTCTTCATACCGCAATCATCGGAGTTGACGGCTCGCTTTGGGCCTGGGGGAGAAACGCAGAAGGGCAGCTTGGCATTGGTGAGACGGGAGGCAGACGTGAATCCCCCGTTAGAATAGGATCCGATAATGACTGGGTATACGTGTCCGCTGGCGGGCCGCGCACCTTTGCAATCAGGGAAGACGGGTCGCTTTGGGCTTGGGGAAGTGGCCGTATTGGTGACGGTATGACAGGTATCCGCAACATCCCCACCCGAATAGGGCCGGCTATAAACTGGGCCACCGTGTCTGCAAGTTCGACGCATACTGTGGCAATCGGCAAGGACGGGTCGCTTTGGACATGGGGAGGCAATTCATCCGGGCAGCTTGGCGACGGTACGAGAACCCACCGTGATACTCCTGTTCGAATAGGGGCTGCAACAAATTGGGCTTCCGCATCCGCAGGCCATAGAAGCTCCACGGGTAATAGCCACACCATAGCCATTAGGGAAGATGGCTCGCTTTGGGCATGGGGAGCCAATGGGGCTAGTCAACTTGGTGACGGTACGAGAACCAGCCGAAATACTCCTGTTCGAATAGGAACGGCGACTAACTGGGCGGCCGCATCGACGGGTATTAGTCTTACTATGGCTGTCAGGGAAGATGGCTCGTTATGGGCCTGGGGAGCTGATAATCGTGGCGACGGTATGCCAGGTGTCCATGGTTTTCCCACCCCAATAGAGCCTGGCATGACATGGAGCACCGTGTCTGCGGGTTACCGCCACAACTTGGCAATCAGAATGGACGGAACACTTTGGGCATGGGGAGATAACAGGTGGGGCCAGCTTGGCATTGGTGAAACGAGAGGAAGCCAGACCCCCACCCGAATAGGGACGGCAACAAACTGGGCCTCCGTATCCGCAGGCGAGAATTACTCCGTGGCGATCCGCGAAGACGGTTCGCTCTGGGCCTGGGGAAGGAAAATGGCCGAGCATGGAGGCAGGCGTACCTCCATACAAGATTTTGGCAATACCCCAGTCCGAATGGGAGGGCAAAGGTGAAGCGGAAAATTCATTGGATATTGTCGGCCATCTTTGCAACATTCGGTTTGGCTTTGGCATTGGTTCTAACGGGATGCCCTCTCGATGACAATAACGACGGTGGCAGAGGGCCTGCGATCCCGTCCGTCAAGGCAGTGTCCACAGGCGAGAGCCATACCCTAGCCATCGGAATCGACGGTTCACTTTGGGCATGGGGGAGTAATGCACACGGGAGGCTTGGCATTGGCGAGGCGGGGGTAAACCGCAGCAGCCCAACCCGAATAGGAAGGGATTATGACTGGATATACGTATCCGCAGGCGGGTCACACTCCTTTGCTATTAGGGAAGACGGATCGCTCTGGGCTTGGGGGGGCAATGCCTCCGGACAGCTTGGCGACGGCACGACAACAGGACGGAACATTCCCATCCCAATAGAACCGGCGATGACATGGATGTCCGTATCCGCAGGAGAAAGCCATACCGTGGCCATCGCAAAGGACGGAACACTTTGGGCATGGGGAAATAATATGTCCGGCCAGCTTGGCGATGGCACGACAGGCAAGCGTGGCTATCCTGTCCAAATAAGGCCTGATATGAGCTGGGTGATCATATCCGCAGGCGGGTCCCATACCGCGGCCATAGGAGCGGACGGTTCGCTTTGGGCTTGGGGAAGGAATGGATCCGGGCAGCTTGGCGATTTCACGACCATTAACCGCAACACCCCTACCCTAATAGGGACGGCAACAAACTGGGTTTCCGTGTCCGCAGGCGGCGGGCATACGGTGGCCTTTAGGAAAGACGGTTCACTCTGGACTTGGGGATTTAACGGGCAAGGCCAGCTTGGCAGCAACACGACAACATCCCGAAGCTTCCCTTTGCAAATAGAAGCAGGCATGACATGGGAGTTCGTGTCCGCAGGCGGTTCACACACCCTAGCCATAAGAACGGACGGATCGCTCTGGTCATGGGGACGGAACGAATCTGGGCAGATTGGCGACGGCACCACAATCAACCACAGCGTTCCCACTAGAATATGGCTGGCAACAAACTGGGCCGCGGTATCCGCAGGCCGGGATCACACCCTGGCATTCGGAATAGACGGATCGCTTTGGGCCTGGGGGAACAATGGCGACGGACGACTTGGCGACGGTATGACGGCGCAGCGTCTTATCCCTTTTCAGCTTGCGCCCTAGGCACTGTTAGCAAAGGGGCATTTTCATGAAAGCGGGCACAACGAACCCCAGGAAGTTTGCGGAAGGCCAGGAACTCGCGCTCCTCCTCGCTTAGCATCGCTTTGTATTTGATGTTGGGTTTGAGCGGCAAGTGTACTAGAATTATAGTAAGGCAGCATTCGTGCGGGCCGAACTTTCGCACGGACACCAAGGGGGAACAAATGAGGTCTGGCTTTTTAGGCAAGTGCTGGTTTTTGTCCACGCTTTTTATCCTGTCCCTGTCCCTGTCCCTACAGACACTGGGCGCAGAGGAGCTTTTCTATTACCGACACCGGGCAGGCGACAGGTACCGCATTATCTCGACCGTGCATCAGGACGTGTTCATCGACCGCAGGCTTAGCCACAGGGCCGAAATCCTCAACAGGATCTCCGTGGAGGTTGTCTCCGAAGAAAACGGGGTGGGAAAGCACAGGGCGACCTTCCAGACCTCGGAACGGGCGACGGCCGCGGTGGGCAGGGGTTTCGGCTCGGCGAGCTCGGCCGTCAGGAGCTTCCAGTGGTCGAGGGAATACGAATCTGAGTTTTACAGGGATCGCCAGGGGCGCATGATCGTGGGCAGGCAATACTTCATGCCCGTCGTGCGGAACGTGCCTGTTTTTCCCGACACCCCACTAAGCCCCGGCGACAGGTGGAGTTACGAGGGCTACGAGGTGCACGACTTCCGCGACAACTTCGGCATACCGGAACCTTACAGCATCCCCTTTACCGCCCACTACGAATTCCTGGGACTGCGTGAATGGAGGGGCAGGTACCTTCCAGCCTTTTCGGTTTCCTTCCGCATTCGTTCCGAGCCGCCTGCCGTGCGTGGCAGGATATGGCCAAGAAGGATAATAGGCGATTCGGATCAGATAGTGTTCTGGGATACCGAGCTGGGACAGCCCATCGCGTATCGGGAGGAATTCCGCTATATCTTCGAACTGTCCAACGGCAGGATAATCGAGTACCGTGGATGGGCCGAGGCGGAAATTATCGAGTCGGAGTATATGGACAGGGAAAGGCTGGCCCGGGAAATAGCCGACGACATAGAACGCATGGGAATCCAGGACGTTTTTGTGCGTGTGGTTGACGAGGGTATAACGATAAGCCTGGAGGACATACAGTTCCATGCCGACACCGCCATCATGCTGCCCGGCGAAAGGGAAAAAATCGACAGGATTGCCGAGATACTTCTTCGTTTCCCGGAACGCGACATTCAGGTTGGCGGCCACACGGCTCTTGCCGGAACCCCCGAGGGGCGAATGCTGCTATCGACGCAGAGAGCCGCGGTCGTCGCCGACTACCTTATCGAGATGAACGTCCGCACGCCGGATCGCATAGTAGTGCGTGGCTACGGCGCGTTAAGGCCGCTGGCCGACAACGACACGGAGGAAGGCATGAGGAGAAACCGCCGGGTGGAGATAACGATTTTGGAGAATTAGGGGATACCGCGCATTTTCCAGTTGACAGCTTGCCAATAGAAATGGTATTGTGGATAATACCGATTATTGGTGCCTCCATTTGAGGTGTTTTTGGGGTATTGGGCAGGATTCTCTGTCTTTATATATTGTCCTGTTGTGTATCGGGGTTTACCGTTGGTAAACTCGCAAACTATTTGGTTTTGTATGGTCAAACCCGACTTATGGCACCGTTTTAGCCTTTTTTGGAGTAGCCTTTTCAATCCAAGTAGTGCCCATATTTTATTGAAAAATGAGGAGGATCATCATGGTTGGTGGGCTTATCGGGCTTGCTGTTTTGATCATACTGATTGTTGTCATAATCCGTATCATCTGAATGTTGCTGCGGACAGGGAATGCCAGGTATTCCCTGTCGTAGCCGCAAATGGGTTTCGCTGCTGTGCTTTGTAAAGGGATTCCATGAATGAAATCCTCTCTGTAGTCAACCTTACTAAGACTTTTCGCTTCACGGAAAAGCAAGGAAGGTTTTTCCGTGTGGGCGGTGAAAAAAAGAAAGCCCTGGACAAACTTTCTTTCTCGGTCAACGAAGGGGAGATCTTCGGCCTCATGGGTCCGAACGGCGCAGGCAAGACAACCGCCATGCGGATTATTTCCACGCAGATTAAAAGTGATTCTGGAGATGTCTTTGTTGACGGGATCAATGTAAGGGAATTTCCGCTCAAAATACGCCGCAAAATCGGCTTTCTCTCTCTGGACTTAAAGCTGGAAGAATTCTTTACCCCGTCCTATCTTTTTGATTTCTTTTCCGCCCTTAGGGAAGTTCCGGAAAAGCAGGCCAGGGAACGCAAGGAAAGGCTGTTTCACCGCTTCGGGGTCAATGAATATGCCAACGAGAGGTTTTCGGTATTGTCCAGTGGAATGAAGCAGAAGGTTTCCCTTGTTGTCTCCATCGCACATGATCCTCAGTTCATAATCTTTGACGAACCAACCAATGGGCTGGATATCTTGGCCGCAAGGGCGGTTTCCGACTTTCTGCTCGAACTAAAAAAACAGGGAAAGACAATCGTTCTCGCCACCCACATCTTTAACCTTGCTGAAAAAATTTGCGATCGTGTAGGGTTTATCGTCAATGGGCGAATTCTAAACCCGGATACCCTTTGCGAAACATCGGGGACATCCAGTCTTGAGGATATGTTTTTTTCGTTCTACGATCGCTGTGATCGAAGCTGCAAGGAATCGAACCCATGAATTTCATGCGCAGAAACAAAATCCTGCTTATATCGAAAAAGGAATGGGATCGTTTCTTTGGCGACAGACGCATGGTAATAAGCGCCCTTATTTTGCCCGGCGTGCTTCTGTATTGTGTTTACGCTTTTCTGGCACCCAATATGGTGGGCCTAATCATAGGCGGCGATAATGGGAGTAGGGTCTATGCCATTCATCCCCCTGGCGTTATTCAAACGCTTTTTGAACACGCAGGGATCGGCCTGTTCCAGGTTAATTATGACGAAAAAGAGGATATTCTTGGCGGTATATCTCAAGGGGACGGGAATTTCCTATTGGTATTTCCGTCCGATTTTGAGGAAAGGGTGGCGGCGTTTGAAGTCGGCTCGGGGGAAACGGCACCCGAGGTAGGTCTGTACTATAATTCATTCGCCGAAGGGTTCCTGCATGGATTTTCCGTGATTAACACGATTCTGAGTGCCTACGAAAGAAGCATTGCGAGGCGGTTTGATGTGAATTTGTCCGGCGGTGGGGATATGGCCGCTCCTGGGGAAACGGGACGGAATTTCCTTGCGTCAATCCTGCCCATGTTTCTTCTCGTGCTTATTTACCACGCCGCAATCGCCTCCGCAACGGAGGCGATTACCGGCGAAAAGGAACGGGGCACCCTTTCCACGATACTTATTACTCCCATTACCCCGATGGAATTGGCCCTGGGGAAAATATTCGGGCTTAGTGTGCAATCGTTTCTATGCGGTCTTTCCGGTGCCTTGGGCATTTTGCTTTCACTTCCAAGATTCATTGCAAGTCTTAACGCCAGGCTTAACATGGAACAGGAGCTTCCTTCGGTTCTAAGGCTGGATGCCATAAATATAAGCCACTATGGCATTTGGGATATTGCCATGTTGGTTATGGTCTTGCTCTCCTGCTCCCTGTTTATTGTTATGCTTATCGCCATTGTTTCAATTCATGCGAAGACCGCTAAAGAGGCCCAGATGATCCTTTCGCCGATGGTGATAATTATAATGCTCGTAGGTTTGCTTAGTGCCCTTGACAACAGTGCGCGGGTGGAAGTTTTCTATAGTTTCATCCCGATTTACAATGCCGTCCAGAGTATTGACGGCATTCTTAACCAGAACTACACCTCCGTTCAAGTGCTTGGCACCGTTTTTTCGAACATCCTTTTTGCGCTTGTGGGGACAATCATATTGTCACGCCTGTTTAAAAGCGAGAGAATTATGTCCCTGAACTAAGTTCCTGCCCTAAAAGCCGCACTTCACGGGTACTTTTTCTTAAACCCTTCGACCCGTGCCGAGGCTGTTACGCTCAAGGGGGAGCGGTCTCCACGGCTTAGGTATTGGTACCCCAGGCCTGCGATCATTGCGCCGTTGTCGCCGCAGAATTCCATGGGGGGGAAAATACTGCGGAGATCCTGCCGCTCGGCAAGGCGTTCCCTAAGCCGTGAGTTGGCGGCTACCCCTCCGCCTGCGACAATCGTCGAAAGGCCCGAATCCTCGGCTGCATTGAACAAGGCCCGTAGAAGAATTTCGATGGCGGTCTTTTGGAAAGATGCGGCTATGTCCTTTGGCTCTGTCTCGGTGTCCTTTTGGGTACGGAACTGGTCGAGCTGGTTTATCACAGCATTTTTTAGGCCGGAATACGAAACGTCGTGGCGGTGTTCCCCCTTGTGCAGGCTTGGCATGGGGAAGCGGAAAGCCTCGCTGTTCCCTTCTTTGGCCATGCGGTCAATTACTGCACCCCCGGGATAGCCAAGGCTGTAGTGCTTCGCAACCTTGTCAAAGGCCTCGCCCACCGCATCGTCGATGGTGGTGCCAAGTACGGTGATGTCGTCGAAGCCGTCGGCACGGCAGACGATCGTATGCCCACCGGAAACCAGAAGCCCCAGGAAAGGGTACTCCGCCGGCGTGGCCGAGCCGTTGCAGGAACCCCCGGCCTTGTACAACTGCGAGGCGTAAAGGTGGGCCTTCATGTGATCCACGGCGATAAGGGGTATGCCCCTCGCCCATGCGAAAGCCTTTGCGAATGACAGGCCGACAATCAGCGAACCCAAAAGGCCGGGGCGGTTGGTGACGGCAAGGGCATCGATGTCCTTTGCCCCAGTGCTTGCCTTGTCCATGGCTTCCTTTACCACGGCATAAATCCACTCGGTATGCTTGCGGCTGGCGATCTCCGGGACCACGCCCTTGAACGGCGCATGGAAAGGGATCTGCGTGGCGACAATGTTCGAGAGTACCTTTCTTCCGTCTTCCACTATTGCGGCGGCACATTCGTCGCAGGAGGTTTCAATGCCAAGAATTTTCATCGCTTGCCCGAAAGTATTGCATATATTGCGTCTTTGTACCATTGTAGTTATATATCATGATGATAGACATCCGTAGTGATACCGTGACCTCCCCCACTCCAGCAATGAGAAGGGCAATGGCGGAAGCCGAAGTGGGGGACGACGTATACGGGGACGACCCGACCGTAAACAGGCTGGAGGCCTTGGGGGCGCAGATGCTCGGCAAGGAAGCCGCCCTTTTCGTGCCTTCCGGAACCTTCGGGAATCAACTTGCCCTGTTTACCTGGTGCCCAAGGGGAACCGAGGTGATTCTTGGCGAGGACTGCCACATAATCGTCCACGAGGCCGGCGGTTCCTCGGTTATTGCGGGGGTTCAGACCCGTTGCATACCCGATCCCGGCGGTGTCCTTGATCCCGGCGACATCGCAAAACGTCTGCGAAGACAGGATCTTCACGCACCGGCAACTTCCTTGATCTGTGTGGAAAATGCCCACTCCTTGGGAAAGGCCGTTTCCCTGGAAAACATGGATGCGGTTCGGGCAATCGCCGACGAATGGGGGCTGCCTGTACACCTGGACGGGGCACGTATCTTCAACGCCGCCGCCGCACTGGGCTGCGGTGCCGGCGAAATAGCCGCCAGGGCGGATTCGGTAATGCTCTGCCTTTCCAAGGGACTCTGCGCCCCGGTGGGCTCCCTGCTTGTGGGGCCAAAGGGCTTTCTCGATGCGGCACGACTTAAACGGAAGATAATGGGTGGGGGGATGCGGCAGGCTGGGATTCTGGCGGCGGCGGCAATAGTTGCGCTTGAGGAACACGTTCCGCTTCTTGCCGAAGACCACGGTCGGGCAAAAAAACTCGTGCAGGGGCTTTCGGGGATCGACGGCATTCGTATCGATGCCGATTCCGACATCAACATGCTTTTCTTTAGCCATCCTGTAGCCGGCAGCCCCCTGGCCGCCGAACGAATTGTCAGGCGTTTTTCCGACAATGGCATTCTTATAAATCCGCCCGAACAGGGGATGTTTCGCTTTGTTAGCCATTACTGGATTGGCGACGGGGAAATCGAAACGATTATTGCGGTTTCGAAAAAGGTTTTTGACATGGAAGGAGGTTTACCATGAATTCTTATCAAGCTCGGCTGGAAAAAATCTGGGACTGGATGGCCCAGGAGGATGTCGCCTTGGTCATGTTCGAGGATTTCGAGCCAAGGCGTGACACCACCGTGCGCTGGCTTACCGGACAGCCGGGCGATGCCCTGCTTTTCCTTTCGGGGGATCGCAAAAGCCTTTTGATGCCTTGGGACACCATTATGGCAAAGGCTTATGCCAAGGCGGATGCGATTGTTCCCTACAACGATTTTAACCGTACGCCCCTGAATGCCATTCGTGGTGCGGTGGAGATACTTGGCATTCCCCCCGGATCAAAAATAGAAATCCCGCCGGCAACACCCTATCCTGTCTTCCTTAACTATGTGGGTGAGCTTTCCGATTTCGACATTATCTGCCGGGAAAAAAGTACGGCGGAGTATGCGCTGGATTTGAGGGTGGTCAAGGATGCGGAGGAAATTGAGATTCTCCGCAAGGCGGCGGATATCACCAACGAGATTATCGACCTTCTGGAAAAAAGGGTGCGTTCCGGAAAGATCAAGACCGAGGCGGATGCCGCAATGCTGATCGAGCTTGAGTCAAGGAAGCGTGGCTGTGACGGCACCAGCTTCGAGACCCTTGCCGCAGGGCCTGACAGGAGCTTTGGCATTCATGCCTTTCCGTCCTGGACGGCAGGCCCCTTTGCGTCGCAGGGGCTTTCCATCCTGGACTTTGGCCTGCGTTTTTGCGGCTACAACACCGACGTTACCCTGACCTTTGTCTGCGATCCCAACCCCCGGCAGCAAAAAATGGTGAACCTTGTGGAAGAGGCCGCCGAAGTTGCCAAAAGTTCGCTCGTGCCGTGCAACGACACGCTGTTCCCGGCACTTCTTGTCGAGGAATTTTTCGCAAAATCGAAAAAGACCCTGGTGCACGGGCTGGGACACGGCATAGGCCTTGACGTGCACGAATACCCCTTTATAAGGAACAGCAACAAGGCAATATGGGATTTAAAGCCCGGAATGGCTTTTTCTATAGAGCCGGGCCTTTACGATCCAGTGCTCGGCGGATGCCGCCTGGAAAACGATTTCCTTATGACGGAAGACGGCTACGAGGTTCTTACCAACGCACGGATAATCAGGCTGTAAGGTCCCAAGTCCCTTTTACTGGTACTTAAAGGATATCTCCTGGAAGGCATCCTTGCTTTTCACCATCGCCTCGACGACAACCGGGTCGAACTGAATGTCGCTGCCATCGGCGATTATCTTGACCGCCTCCTCGCAGGAAATCGCCGGCTTGTAGACCCGTGCGGAAACGAGGGCATCGTAGACATCGGATACCGCCGCCAGCCGTGCCACAAGGGGGATGTCGGTTCCCCTTAGCTGCCTGGGGTACCCCCTGCCGTCCCAGCGTTCGTGGTGGCCGAAGCATATATCCTCGCAGTGCTTAAGGTACAGCGAGGAACTAATGTCCCCAAGCTCCCCGATTATTTGGGCGCCTCGTGTGGTATGGGTCTTCATTACCTCGTATTCGTCCGGATCGAGCTGTCCTGGCTTAAGGAGTATGCGGTCGGGGATTGATATCTTGCCGATATCGTGCAGGGCCATGGATTTCATGATGGTATCCGGCTCAAGTTCAAGCAGTTTTTCGGCGTATATCGAGCCTGAGCGGATAAGGTGACGGCAGAGGATCCTTACGTACAACTGCGTGCGCTTGACGTGCATTCCGGATTCCAGGTTGCGGTACTCGATTACGTTGGCAAGGCCCTGCAGGGCATTGTCCAGGGTTTTCGTCGCCTCCGCAGTCTTTTCCTCGACCATCCTTTCCAGGTTGTCGCTGTAGTTCTTAAGCTCTATCTGGTTCCGCACCCGTAGCTTTACGATCTCCGGCAGGAAGGGCTTGCTTATAAAGTCCACCGCTCCGGCAGCCAGCAGCTCGCTTTCGGAATCGTTTTCCGCCGTTATAAAGATCACGGGGATCCGCCCGAATTTTGCGTCCGCCTTCATTATCTCGAACATCTCACGGCCGTTTACTTCAGGCATCATTACGTCCAGAAGGGCAATTTTGGGGAGAACCTCCAAAGCCTTAAGCTTCTCCAGCGCTTCCTTGCCGTTGCTTGCCGTGATTACCCTGTAATCGGCCTTCAGGATTTCCTCGAGTATCATTACGTTTATGTCGATGTCATCGACGACTAGGATTGTGGGTATGTTACTCATTTTCGGCTATAACCTTGTCGATTGTCTGCAAAGTCATGTCAAAAACGGTTCTTACCGTTTCCATCTGGCCTTGATCCATGTTTCCGCTTTTTATCCGGTTTTCCAGTTCAAGGCATTGAATGGACAACTCCATGAGGGAAAGGTTGCCGGCAAGCCCCTTTAGCGTGTGGACCTCGGTCTTGGTTTTTTCCGCATCCCCCCGTGAGAAAGCCGTTTCGAGGGCATCCAACTTGGTGTCGTTCTTAAACTTGGTGAGCAACCGCAGGTATAGCTTGGGATTGTTCATCATACGTTTTATGCCTTCGGCACAATTAACATACACCGCATCGTCTGCCATTGGAACCTCCGAGAAGCCCATTTAAACCCTGGATAGGTATTGGGGCTTCCCTGCCATTATAGTTTCCATGCGGAAATGTGGCAAGAGCAGAATTCCCCATATTGTCGGAATTTACCACTTCAGGGGCATTCCGATTTTTTTTCTTGACAATTCGGCGATCCCATAGGATGATGTTTCCAGGATACAATACCAGCATCAATAAGTGAAAGCAGGCGAAACTGTTTTCGTAAAGGAGTCCCTGTGAGTTACTCGACAGACAAGATTAGAAACGTAGCGATTGCCGGGCACGGACAGACCGGTAAAACCACCCTGTTTGAGCATTTGCTGTTTGCCGGAGGGGCAATTTCCAAGGCGGAGGCGGTGGAATCCGGCAAAACCGTCGGCGATTCCAGCCCGGAGGAAATCGAGCGCAAGATCTCGATTTACGCCGCAATGGGCCACGTGGAGCGGAACGGGACGAAAATCAACTTTTTCGATACCCCCGGCTCGTCGGATTTCGGCGGGGACGTGATAGTCAGCTTCCGTGCCTCGGAATTCGCCCTGCTTGCGGTGGACGGTCGTTCCGGGGTGCAGATAGAGACAGTAAAGCTCTGGCGGAACCTGGACACGGGCCAGAAGCCCCGGGGCGTTTTCGTTTCCAAGCTGGACGACGACAAGTCCGACTTCGACAGGGTCCTTGCCGACATAAAGGAGAAGCTCAAGGTCGATCCGGTGCCGGTGACGCTGCCGATGGGATCCGGCGGCGGCTTCAAGGGCGTGATTGACGTGCTGCGGGACAAGGCCTACATGGCAGGCGGCACCGCCGTCGAGAAGGAATGCCCCGTCCCCGAGGAGTACAAGGCCACGGTCGAGGCCGCCCGTGAAAGGCTGATCGAGGCCGCGGCGGACGGCGACGACGAGCTTATGGACAAATACCTGGAGCAGGGCACGCTTTCCGTGGACGAGATGAAGAAAGGCCTGGTCGGTGCGCTTGCGCTCGGCAAGTACGTTCCCGCGTTTGCAGGCTCGGCGGTTGGGAACTCCGGCCTTGTTCCCTTGCTGGATTTCATCGTGGATGCCGGCCCCAGCCCTGCGGCATCGAAGGACTCCGCATTGAACGGCGAGGGCGGCGTTCAGGATATCGCCTTCGATTCCGGCAAGCCGCTTTCCGCACTCGTCATCAAGACGACTTACGACCAGTTTTCCGGCAAGCTTTCGTGGCTCAAGGTCGTTACCGGCAAGATCAGCGCCGATTCGGAAGCGTACAACGTTTCGGAAAGCAAGAAGGAGCGTGTCGGCAAGCTGTACGTCTGCCAGGGCAGGAAGCTGGAGGAAGTCCGTGAGCTTAGCGCCGGCGACGTGGGGATTGTAACCAAGTCCGCAACGCTTAAAACCAACGACACTCTCGCCGCCGCAGACCTGGGGCTGAAATTCACCCCATTGCGCCTGCCGACGCCGGTTCACTCGGTTGCGGTGAACGCCGCCTCCAAAAAGGACGACGACAAGCTCGGCGAATTCCTTACCCGTGCCGCCGAGGAGGACAAGACCTTCAAGTACAAGTTCAACAGCGAGACCAAGGAGATGGTTATCTCCGGCATGGGCGAGCTTCAGGTCGGGATCATCCTTGACAGGCTTAAGTCGAGCCAGAAGGTCGAGATCGAGATGCGAGTCCCCCGTGTGGCCTACCGTGAGACGATTACCAAAAAGGCCGAGGCCGAGTACACGCACAAGAAGCAGACCGGCGGCAGCGGTCAGTACGGCAAGGTCAAGATGGAGATAGCCCCCCTGCCTCGTGGCGAGAAGTACCAGTTCGTCAACGCCATTTTCGGCGGCTCGATTCCGAAGAACTACATCCCAGGCGTGGAAAAGGGCGTGGTGGAGGCCATGCTGCACGGCACGATGGCGAGCTACCCGGTCGTGGACGTGGAGGCCAAGGTCGTGGACGGCAAGTACCACCCGGTCGATTCCAACGAGCTTTCGTTCAAGCTGGCGGCACGAAGCGCCTTCCGTGAGGCGATGAAGCTTGCCGGCCCGACGCTGCTGGAGCCGATAGCGAACCTGACGGTCTTTGTCGAGGAAAAATACCTAGGCGACGTTATGAGCGACCTTTCCGGCAAGCGGGGCAAAATCCTTGGGCAGGATTCCTCGGGCGGCATCGCCGAGATACGTGCCGAGGTTCCCCAGGCGGAGCTTCTGCGCTATTCGATCGACCTTCGCTCGATAACATCCGGCACCGGCTCCTTCGCCGCCGAGTTCAGCCACTATGCGCCGATTTCCGGCCGCATCGCCGACGAGGTGATCAAGGCCAGGGAATCGTTCAAGTTGCAGGAAGCGGACGAGTAAACGATATTTCAGAGCCACCCAAAAACCAAGTTATATTTTTGGGTGGTCGTTTACTACCGAATCCACTCAACATCCAAATGATATGCCGTATGCTTGACAAAAAGGTGAGTTTTGAAATAAGATAGCCAAAGATGAAAAAAGAAACATTAGTTGCGCAGCTACTATCATATTTAATTGTTTCTGATAAGCAAATACATTCAAATGAAATAAAATTGCTTGAAGAGTTCTGGCAAGCCCATGAATTTAGCAAAGATGAGCAATCCATTTGCCTTGACATTCTTGGAGACAAAAACGATGCGTCTCATTTTGACGAGCTGCTTTCCTGTATCGATAAACTGAATTTTGAGGATGAAGAAAAACAACAATTAATTGCGCTGTTATGTGAATTAATAGTCTGCGACATGCATATAGACGATTCGGAACATGCTGTTCTCGAAAAAATCGCCAAACAATTAAAATTTTATGATTACAAACATATTTTGAATGCCGCACACAATCAAGCAATGGGATTAAAAAGGGAAAGTGAATCCAAATATAGACCCAAGCCCAACACGCTGGGGTTAAAGGTACGCTCCTTTTTTTCGTTCGGTAGAACAAAAAAAGAAATAAACCGAAAAATTAATCGCTTTCTTCTTCAAGGGCCTAAATACGGGGAGGCGATTCGTTCGGGTGCGGCAGTAGCTGCACATGACATGGAATTTATTGCTGAAGTGATAAAAGAAAACTCGAAAATTGCCAATGAATGCCTTGAAGTGGCTAAAAAAACACTGAAAAATAACGCAAAAAACAATACTTCAAAGGAATCCGAAGAGCTTTATAAAAATATAAATAGCTTTATTGATGTACTGGAAAACAAAGTACTTCATGCGGTACGGGAGAACAAAGAAATTCTTAATCGCAAGAAACGAGCGATGAATTATTTCACGATCAGCTTTCTGGGAAAAACAAAGGCTGGGAAAAGCACGCTACACGCTGTGATGACTGGAAGCGGTAATGCGTTTATTGGCTCTGGTAGCCAACGAACTACTCGTTTTAATAGGGTATATGAATGGGATAATGTGCGGGTAATCGATACCCCCGGCATTGGTGCCGCAGAAGAAGGAGGCAGAACCGATGAGGAAATAGCACGAAGCGTTATCGATGAAACGGATGTGCTTTGCTACCTCGTAACAAGCGATAATATCCAAAAAACTGAATTCGACTTCATGGAAAGTATAAGGGCAAAAAACAAGCCCATCATAATTTTGCTTAACGTTAAAAAAGACTTTACGAGGCCTAAACCGATATTTGACAAATTTCTACAAGACCCTCATTATTGGGCCGAAAGAAACGATGAAGAAAATATCCAAGGCCACATCAATCATATCAATGATTATCTTGGGCAATTAGAAAATTTTAATACCGATTTGGTAAAAATAATACCTGTTCAACTTCTGGCGGCTCGTTTGTCAAATGATGAAAATTATCAGGCCCATAAGGAAAAGCTTTACGAAGGATCGCATATTGATTATTTTTTGGACTATATCAGGGAATCTATCGTTGACAGTGTGGCACTACGACGGAGTCAGACCATTATTGACGGTACTGCCCATTATATCAATGAAAACATTAAAGATATTGCAAAATTACACGCTTCATACGTTGAGTTTGTACAAAAAATCAAAACAAAAAAAAGTAGCCTTCTTAAAAAACTGAAAAATGACCAAAAAAAGGTAACTGAAAATTGTCTGCAAGATATGGATGCACTATTTGGAAAATTTCAAGAACAATTGAACGTTTTTGCCGAGAATCATTATGACCTTAAAAAGGAAGTTTTGGAGAAAGCTTGGAATACTTACGCAAAAGGAACAATGAAAATAGAGGAACGAGTAGAAGAAGTTTTGCGAAAAAATATTGAACAGGAACAAAAGGATATACAAGATTACCTTTCGGATTTGGCCGCAGATATTGACTCCTTTTTTAATTATCGGAATGCTGAGCTGCCAACGAGTGGACTGTTTAATACCAAAAGACTATTTTCTGGGTTAGGTGTCGCCTTGGGAGCAGTGGGCGCTACTGTATTGCTTGCTGCTAAAACTAAGTTAGTACTGGCATTGTTCGGTGCAGCCGCAGGCCCTATAGGATGGGTGTTAGTTGGGGCAGGCGTACTAGTAGGGGTTCTCAGTAAATTACTGAAAAGCAAAGAAAAAAAACGTCAAGAGGCTATAAAAAATTTATCCAGTAACTTACAAAAATCCATGGAAGAAAACCGAGAACAGTTATACAAACAAATCCCCCAAATAATTGAGGGGTTTATAGGGGAAATGTCAGGAAAGATAGAAAAAATATTATCGCAAATACAGTCTGGTGCTGAGACGATAGAAAAAAATTCAAACACCTTATTGCATCAATACAAAAGAAGTTTTGGAAAAACAAATCAATATTTCGCCAAACGCATTTGTGACTTTTGTACTGGCAATATCAAGTCAAAACTTGAACCGAGTGATTATGCGGGTATTCTAGTTGAACGCGATTATGGGAAGGCAATACGCATACGGGCAAATATTAGCTTTCCAAGAAGAAAAATTGAAAATCTGCAAAAAATACTTCAGGAGAGTGTTCATATAACAAAGTCAAACTAGGAGACGAAAAAAATGCCAGATATTTCTTTTGAATTTGCGGAAAAGTCAAAAAAACTTGATGAGATAAAATTAAGGACTTTTAATGTTTTGGAAGGGAACAAACAATATCAGTCTATTAAGGAAAGAATTCAAGCCGATCTGAAGGAAAGAGGGAAAGAGAGCAAACTTTGCATAACCTTTGTTGGACAGTATAGTGCGGGAAAATCAACAATAATTTCTGCGTTGACAGGAGATGAAAATATCAAAATTGACAGTGATATTTCGACTGATTCGACAACAAAATACCCCTGGCGGGATGTTCTTCTTGTTGATACTCCTGGGTTGTATACACACCACCCTGAACACGATGCTGTTACAGAAGAGGCCATAAAACAGGCGGATATTCTGGTTTATTGCTTAACATATTCCTTGTTTGACAATTTGTTATTAAAAGATTTTCAAAGACTTGCCTATGAGCGGGGTTACGCCTCAAAAATGTTTTTGGTTATCAATAAGATGGATGGTGAATTTGGCCTTTATGAGGAGCTAGTGGGCAATTATAAAAAATCGCTGGCTAAAGACCTTGGCGAAGGCAAACTTGAAAAATTTTCTCTTAATTTTGTAGTTGCCCAGTGGCAACGTGATTCTGACCCTGCTGTACGTGAAGAGAGTCATTTCAATGACTTTATTTTGCACCTCAATAATTTTATCAACACAAATGGACAAATGGTAAAAATATTAGGCTCTGCAAATATTTTTATTGATAACATCCAACAAGGAATTATCGAAAACAATGATTCGGAGAACAAAGAATTTTTTCAAATTATTGATCGAATTGAACGTGAATTCAAAAAACAAGAACGCGAATGTGATTCTTTTTTCTTGTCTCTTGTTGACGATTTGCATTCAAAAATCATAAACGCTGGATATCAGTTCATTAATCTGAAGCCAGAGGCCCAAGCCGAAGCTGATGAAAACTGTAAAAAAATTGAGCTACAAATGGAGCAGTATTGTGCCCTGGCTTTAAAGAGTCTGGAGGATAAATTTACCTCTATACAAGAAGCCCTGAATAATGCCTTGCTGGAAATTGCAGAGAGTGAGCTTGTAAGTAATTTCTATGCGTCAGAAAAACTGCGGATTAAAAGGGTCGAACATGATGGAGTTTTTTCCGCAAATAATACATCAAACATTGAGATGCTTAATTCTTTCTTACCGACCATTAAAGGTGGAGCAGTGCAAGTAGCCAATGCTGCGGTAGGTGCCAAAGCAGGAGGGGCTGGAATGTTTCTCACATCGTCTGGTGCATCGGGAAGTGCTCTTCATCAAACCGTTTTATCGGCAGGTCACTTTTTTGGGTATTCTTTTAAACCTTGGCAGGCGGTTAATATTGCGAAAAATATTGGAAATTTTGCAAAAATATTGGGGCCTCTTGCTATTGCCTTTTCAATCGGAATGGAGGTGTATGATTCATATAAGGAAAAGCAGCAAGCTAAAAAGGAACAGGAAAGCAGGAGAAAAGCTTTGAGTACATTCTCTGAGCAGGCTAATTCCGTTGTGGATCAATTTAGAAAACAATACGCAGACTACAAAGGGCAGACAATCGATAAAAACCTGAAAAAAATCAAAATTACCCGGGATCAGAGAACTGAACAAATAAATTTGACTGACAAAACGGCAAACGAGTTAAAATCCTGTGTAGAGGATTTAAAACAGCTTATAAGTTAATTGTGCAGGCGGGATTTCTTGAGCCTAGACATTAGTGACGTATGCGAAGCGATTTTAATGTATCTTTTGTTATGCCATTAATGATTTGCGATGAAAAAACCCCGTGGCCGCTACTATAATCGCAGGCCTTTCGGCAGGGTAACATCATTTACCGATCCATGACAGAATGGCATATCCATTCCCGTCATCTGTCTTGACCACAGGATCCACAGCGAAAAAATGCTTGTCGTCAATGGATATTGCAAACGAGTCGCAGAATGATGTTGGTGCCAGATTTTGTATCGGGCTCTAGGGTGAATGCTGTTGCCCTGGCCTTTCGGGGCTGACACTAGACAAAACCTTTAGAACAACTGCATTGTTCGTCTACGCCCCTTCACAGGGGCGCTGTTGGTCGCTACCCGCAGCGCGCTGCTCAAGCTAAAGCTTTCGCGCGTTTTCTCGCAACGGTGGCGTTTAGTTGCGCTGGAACGTGCTGCATTGTTCATCCACGCCCCTTAACGGGGGCGCTGTTGGTCGCTACCCGCAGCGCGCTGCTCAAGCTAAAGCTTTCGCGCGTTTTCTCGCATATAGTGGCGTTTAGTTGCGCTGGAACGTGCTGCATTGTTCACCCACGCCCCTTAACGGGGGCACTGTTGGTCGCTACCCGCAGCGCGCTGCTCGGGCTAAAACCCTCGCGCGTTTTCTCGCATACGGTGGCGTTTAGTTGCGCTGGAACGTGCTGCATTGTCCCTCCACGCCCCTTAACGGGGGCGCTGTTGGTCGCAGCGCGCTGCTCGGGCTAAAGCCCTCGCGCGTTTTCTCGCATATAGTGGCGTTTAGTTGCGCTGGAACGTGCTGCATTGTTCATCCACGCCCCTTAACGGGGCGCTGTTAGTGGTTCCCCATCTCAACCACGACCTTATTCACACTCCCCTCCAGACAAACTGGCACGGCCTTCACCTCCGAGCCATTCACCGTAATGCGTCGCACGCCTTTTTCCACGCCGCTTGGATTGCGAACCTCGATGTTGTACGTCGCCCCTCGCCAACGCCGAACGGCTGTGAAACCGCCCCAATCGCCAGGCAGGCAGGGATCGATGACAAACTTGTCGTAATCCGGTCGCAGGCCAAGCATGTAGTGGGTGGCGGCGAAATAAGCCCAGCCCCCGGTGCCTGTCATCCAGGGATGCCTTGCCCGACCGTGGGCCGTGTGATCCCGACCCATGACAAACTGGCAGTACATGTACGGCTCGCTCTGCCGAACCTCGATCTTGTTGTTTTGGTGGTAGGGCAGCAGCGCATCGTAAAACTTCATCGCACGGCTTCCTCGGCCAAGTTTTGCCTCGGCGACCCAGGCCCAGGGATTGGGGTGGCTGAAAATCGCCCCGTTTTCCTTCACCCCGGGGTATACTCGGGTCATGTAGCCGATGTCGTCGTTGGGCACGGTAAAGGAGGGGGCGTTCAGCATTAGGCCCCAGGGTGTGTAAAGGTATGCGTTGATGGCATCCATGCACGACAGTCCCCGTGACCGTTCGGCCACGCCGCTGATTACCGCCCAGGTGTTGGACTCCATGTGCACCTTGCCCTCGTCGGATTCCTGCGTGCCTATCTTCATCCCGTTTTTTGTTATGCCCCGTATATACCACTTGCCGTCCCAGAGTTCCCTTTCGCAGGTGGCACGTACACCCTCAAGCATTTCGAGGTATTTGGCCTCGTCTTCCGTCTTGCCCAAATAGCGGCAGAGTTCCACGAAGTAGTCCAAGGCCCAGGCGTGCAAGAAGGATACCATTGCGCTCTCGCCGCCGCCAAGGTTCAGGCAGTCGTTCCAGTCGGCACGCAGGCCCTTGCACACGCCGGTTGCGCCCACCTGTTCGGCGGAGAAATCAAGGATTTTCGTCATGTGTTCGTAAACGCTGCCCTCGCCGCCGTCGGCGTACCCGATCTGCTCGTCCAAAAGCGAAAACTCACCGGTTTCCTTGATGTATTCGCAGATGGTTGCGATAAGCCAAAGTGCGTCGTCGGAACAGGTGTCTCGCAGGTCTTCGCGAATCATGTCGGAGGTGTCGGGTACCGGCACGACGGTGGGGGACTTTGCCGGCGTTTTCTTTTCTGTGGGCGGCAGAAACCACTCGGGTTCAAAAAGGTGCAGGCCCCAGCCCCTGCTTGTAAGACCCTGCAAAAGTTCCTTGATGCGTGACAGGCATTTGCCCGGGTTGGAATGGGGGACGCACATTGCATCCTGCGCCGTGTCACGGTAGCCAAGGCCGGTGCGTCCGCCAAGCTCGATGAAGGAGGCGAAACGGCTGAACATCACGTTGATTTCGCCCTGGTAGAGTGTCCATGTGTTGAGCATGGTGTTCATACCGGCGTGGGGGGTGGCGATTTGCAGTGCGTTCAGCTTGTTTTGCCAGTATGCCGCCAACTCCGCCCGTGCCGTGTCCCGTGCCTCCGGGTTTGAGTATTTAGTGCGCAGGTCCTGTGCGTCCTCTCGGCGGCCTTCGCCAATCATGAAGACGAAACGCTTTTTTTCGCCGGGCAAAAGGTATATCTGCTTGTGCAAGGCCGCACAGTGGTTCCCGGTTTTCTCGAAAGAATTGCTGCACTCGCCATTTTGCAAGGCCACGGGGTTCGACTCCGTATTGTACACGCCGATGAACCTGTCCCGCAGGCAGTCGAAACTGTCCGGCTCGAAGCAGGCCGCCGCCCACTGGTAGCCGTCTGGTTCGTAGAACAGGTCGTATTCGATAATGCCGCCCTCGTAGCTGCTGCCGGAGCAGTAGTTGCTCATCTGGAAATTCTGGTTGTCGAAGTCGATGTGATGATAGGAAAACTCGGCATAGCCGAAAAGGCCCAGGCTGCGCATTTCATCGGACGTGTTTTCCAAAGTCACGTCGATAAGGTAGATCGGGTCATCCAGCGGAATGAAGTGGGTTTGGCTGGCCTGGATGCCGCCGTAATCGCAGAGGTAGGTGGAATAGGACAGGCCGTGGCGGCAAGAGTAATGCTTTAAGGGTTTCGCCGTAGGCTGCCAGGAAAGCGACCAAAAGTCGGCGCTTTCGTCGTCCCTAAGGTAGACGTAATGTCCGGGGCGATCCAGCGGAACGCCGTTGGGTCGGAATCGGGTTATACGGTGATACTGAGGCGACTTGTAGAACAGGTATCCGCCTGCCGTGTGGTTGAGCACGGCGCACATATCCCTGACACCGATATAGTTTGTCCAGGAAACCGGAATGTCCACACGCTCGATTACGTATTCCCGCATGGTGTCATCAAAATATCCATATTGCATAGACTTCTCCTTACTGTTTCGCCGCCCATTTTACTCCGGTAGGCAGGGGCTGGCAAGAAGAAAAAGGGAACAATTCAGTCGGGGAGCTTGAGTCTGCCAGAGCGGCGAAGCGTAATGGCTTCCCTTTTTACGGTGTCGGTATTGGTATCTAGCACAAAAAGTACCAGGAAATGGGCGCACGGGAGTGACGCTGTGCGGGGCGGTTGCGGCAACCATGATCGCCCGGTACAATAATTCAATAGGTACGGGGGCGTCAACCTGTGCTTTCAAACGAACACATATTACCTCGGTTAGGTTTACATGTCGCTTTCGACAAAGGAGTGAATGAATGCGAAACGGACACCAGTCGCCGTCGGGAAAACGCGCGGCCCTTCTCGCCGCCGCCGTCTGCGCGGCGCTGCTTGCGGCCTGCGCCGATCCCACGGGACTCCCCAGGTTCACGGTCGACTTCAACCTCAACGGGGGGAGCGGGACCCCACCGCCGTCGCAGACGGTGGAGGCGGGTTCGACCATCACGCTTCCGGGCGGCGGCGGGTTTCTAAAGACGGGACACAGCTTCATCGGGTGGAGCACGAACATCAACGGCACGGGCACGGACTTCAACGCCGGCGCCCCATACACGCCGAGCGGGAACAGGACCATGTTCGCAAGGTGGGATCCCGTTGGGACCTTCATCGTCAGCTTCAACGCCAACGGCGGCACCGGGACCGTGCCGGCGGTGACGGCCAACCAGGGTCAGGGCGTGACGCTCCCGAACGCCGCCGGGCTTTCTAAGGACGGGCATGCCTTCGCAGGATGGAACAGGAGGCCCGACGGCACTGGCACCAAGTACGCCGCCGGCTCGACGTTCACGCCCCCCGGGGACATCACCCTGTACGCGCGGTGGGTACCGGCCTACACCGTCTCGTTCAACGCCAATATGGGGATCGGAACCGTGCCAGCCCTGGCGGTACCCCGCGGCTCGAGCGAGATGCTCCCTGGCGGCACTGGGCTTTCGAGAGCCAGGTACGCTTTCGACGGATGGAACGAGCGGCCCGACGGGATGGGGGTAAACCGCAGCGCTGGGTACATGTTCACGCCGCAGGGCAACACCGTCCTGTATGCGAGATGGGTGCCCGGCTTTACCGTGACCTTCGACGCCAACGGCGGCGACGGGACTGTGCCTGCCCAGGCCGTGCTAATAGGTTCCGCGATGACGCTTCCAGACGGCGCGGGACTTTCGAGGCCCGGATATGCCTTCGCCGGATGGAACGAGAACGCCGCCGGCACCGGGATAAACAGGAACGCTGGATCCTCGTTCACGCCCGCCGACAACGTGACCCTGTTCGCAAGGTGGGTAAGGGACGGCGGTGTCGCCGTTCCCGGCGAAACACTGGCCGCCCGGCTGGCCTGGCTCCAGACCAACACGCAGACCGACGGCTCCTACTTTGTGGAAGTGACCGGGGACGAGGACATAGCGCCCCATGCGCTTGCCTTTAGCGGCAGGACGAACGTCACCGTAACGCTCAGGGGAGTGGGCCAGCGAATAACCGTCGGGCTTACGGCCAACGGAAGCCTCTTTACCATCGGTCCCGGCGTTACGCTTGTTCTGGACGGTAACATTACCCTGCACGGCAGACCATCCAACAACGCCGCCTTGGTGCAGGTGAATAGCGGCGGATCTCTGGTCATGAATGCGGGGGCGAGAATCACCGGCAACGTGAACACCACAATAGTAACCGCCAACCACGGCGGCGGTGTGCGGGTCAATGCCAGCGGCTCGTTCGTCATGAACGGCGGGGACATATGGGGCAACGCCTCGGCCGCCGGCGACGGGGGCGGAGTGCATGTGGCCACAGGCGGCGGGTTCGACATGCGCGGCGGGACGGTGTCGGACAACAGCGCCGGCAGAAGGGGCGGCGGCGTGCTCAACGCCGGCACCTTTCGCATAAGCGACGGGATAGTCCATGGCGGCGACGCGGAACCGGGAATCGTGAACGTGGCCGGCGACGCGGGCGATGCGTTGGACGGCGCGGCCTTGCTTGGCACCTTCGGCGACGATGGCTTTACCCAACTGGATGCGTTGACCACCACCGACGTTACGATGCATGTGGTGCAAGGCGTTCTACAGACAAGGGCCGCAAGGGTAACCGTCGCCTTTGACGCGGACGGGGGCGGCGGCACCATACCCGCCCCGCGAAGGGTGGACGCCGGCACCGTCATAACGCTACCCGGCGGTGACGGCCTTGTTAGGGAAGGCTTCGTTTTCGGCGGATGGAACACCATGCCCGGCGGCGCGGGCGACGATCTTGTCGCGGGCGCGGCGTATACGGCGACCGGCGACATTACCCTGTACGCCAGATGGCTGGTTACCTGGGCGGCGATCTCCAACAGCGCGACGAACACCACCGCGATAAACCTTGTCTTTGGCGCACCCGTTCCATGGCTTGCCGAGGAACACGTAACGCTTGCCGATAGGACAAGCGCGGCGACAAGGGGCGCTTTGACCGGCGGCGGGGCGGCGTGGTCGCTGGCGGTCGCCGTTACCAGCCTTGGCGACGGCGATATAACCGTTTCCATCACCGCGCCCGGAATTCAAGGCCGGATCGAAATCGTCCCGGTTTACAGGCCCCCGGTCTACTGGATTGCGACCGCATATGGCGACCCGCACACCACCGCCATAGACTTTGTTTTCAGCGAGCCGGTTACGGGGCTTACCGCGGGGCATATTGCGGTCGCCGACGGAACCGGCGCGGTAACGACCGGGAATTTGACCGGCGGTGGGGCCGCATGGAGGCTGGCGATTGGCGTGGCGCGGGCCGGGGACGTAAGCGTCTCGATTGACATGGCGGGGATTTATGGCAGGACGGAAACGGTGGAGGTTTCCGCAGTTACATGGACGGCGACCGCTTACGGCGACCCGTACACCACCGCCATAGACTTTGTTTTCAGCGAGCCGGTTATGGGGCTGACCGCGGAGCATATCGCGGTCGCCGCCAGAACGGGGGCGGTAACGACCGGGGCTTTGACCGGCGGCGGGACGGCGTGGTCCTTGGCGGTTACCGTAGGAAGATCGGGGGATGTATCGGTTTCGGTTGACATGCCGGGGGTTGAAAGCGAGCCAAGGACGGTGGTGATACCAGCACTGAAGATCGATTTAGTCCGCATCCCCAGTGGAACCTTCCTGATGGGCAGCCCCGAAGGCACGCCCAACAGCCAAGCCAACGAAAGGCCAGTACGTGAAGTTACGATAAGCGGCTTCTACATGGGCAGGTTTCCCGTAACGCAGGGCGAGTGGTACGACGTTATGGGGACAAACCCCAGCAACTTCCATTCGGGGCATTCGGCTATCGTCGCGGCGGGGGTGAATTGGCGAAACCTTCCCGTCGAGCGGGTAAGCTGGTACGATGCTCTGGTGTTCAGCAACAGACTGAGTATAATGAGGGGGCTAAGCCCGGCATACAGCATAGGCGGCAGCACCAACCCCGATGACTGGGGGCTGGTGCCGACGACTATCAATGCGACATGGAACGCCGTAACGATAGTACCTGGATCCACAGGATACCGCCTGCCGACCGAGGCGCAATGGGAGTTCGCGGCGCGTGGTGGAAACGGATCGCCCGGGAATTTTACTTTTTCCGGGAGCAACAATGCCGCCGAGGTGGCGTGGTATAGTCCGAAGAGTGGAGGCAGGACGCATGAAGTAGGTGCGCTCATGCCGAACGCCCTGGGGTTGTACGATATGAGTGGAAACGTATGGGAGTGGGTCTGGGACCGGTTCGGTACTTACCCAAACACGGCACAGACCGATCCCACGGGGGCGGCTGCCGGCGACTTCCGCGTGTTTCGCGGCGGGGGTTGGGCCAATCCGCCCAAGAACGCTCGGTCGGTGCTTCGTTCCAGCACCGTTCCCGTCCATCGGAGTGAGTCTTCCGGCTTCCGGGTTGTGCGCCCCTGAGTTCTGCGGCTCAGTTTCAGAGGGCTGGCGACGTAGCACCGCCGCTCGCCTCTGGCGGCGGGGAGTGCGTAGTGCCGGCCCTTCGTCACGCGTCTTTATTGTCAGCGCGAGGGTGTCTGTCAAAAAATTTCAAACCCTCTGCGCAGGATGACCGGCACTTTTTTACTACACCCAGCAAATTTCCCTAAGCTCTGGATAAAGGCGGCAAACGGCGACGGCATATTTGCCGGGTTCGGTAAAAAGCGTTATATTGTGAGGCAGGAGAAGATCGGGATGGAAACACCACAAACGGCGAACCCCGCCACCCCCGAGATGGTTTGGGCGATACTTCGGGAATTGGCCGCAGATCAGAGAGAATTGGCCGCAAGCCAAAAGGAAACGGATCGGGTGCTGAAGGAAACAGGCAAGCGCCTAGGCGATTTCACGAACAGTTTCGGCGAAATAGTGGAGTACATGGTCGCCCCCAATTTGCAGGACAGGTTTTTCGACCTGGGCATGGATTTTCAGGAAGTCAGCAAAGACATCAAGATTCGGGATAAGAAAAACGGCATCGCTTTTCAAATAGACGTGTACCTGCAAAACTGCGACACCGCAATGCTGGTGGAAGTGAAAGCCGATCTTGCGATCGGCGACATAAACGCCCACATGGAACGGCTGGAAAAGATGCGACGGTACGCGGATCTGCGCGGGGACAAGCGCGTGTTCCTGGCTGCGGTCGCAGGGGTAGTCGTAAAGGACAAGGTAAGGGAGTATGCCTTAAGCCAGGGCTTGTACCTTGCGGAACCTTCCGGAGAGACTTTTAACATTACGCCCCCACATGACAAGCCCAAGGAGTGGTAACCAGGCGGCGTAAGGCTGTCCGGGGACGCAGCGCATAAGGCTTGGTGTCAGCAATGGTGTCATCAAAATATCCATATTGCATAGACTTCTCCTTACTGTTTCGCCGCCCATTTTACTCCGGTAGGCAGGGGCTGGCAAGGAGATAGATGTGCCTTTGTCTACAAATGAAAAACCGTCCCGCTTTTCGCGTCGGCCCCATCGTCGAAAACGCGGAATTTCCGCCTCAGCCTCCCAAGCCCAAGCGCGATAAAGAAGCCGCCGAAAACGACGATGAACCTGTCGATAATGTTGATGGGGACGCGCGAAAGAATGCCTATCGTCAAGGGGTGGGTTGCAACGCCGTCAAAACCGATGCCAAAAACATGGCCCGGGCCGAGCGGCCTGTGATCTTCCATCATTATGACAACATAGTCAATCAGCCCGCCCAGAACGCTCGCCGACGTGCTGGCCGCTATGTACAGCAGCATAAGCGTCGCGCAGACGCTCAAGGTTTCGGCTAAGGCCCTTTCGCCGCGAAAGCCCGGCCAGGGCGTCCCGACCGGGCGCAGCCGCCATATTATGAAGACCTCGGCAATGCCGACAATCACGAACGGGGACACGCTGTCAACCATAGCCCAAAGTCCCCAGTGGATCAGCGCCACCGCAAGCCCGGGGACAAGGCCCGCATGGAAAACGACGGCCGCCGTAAACACCGTATCGAAAAACAAGGGTATCCTTAGGGTATTGAACACCAGAAAAGCTGAAAGCAGATTAAGAAAGGCCGCCGCAACGCAGAGCAGGGAAAGCGCGAAAAAACGCGCGGCCTTGGTTTTCGCCATCGTCATGGTAAAAGTCTGGCAGAAAAACACGTTTCCGTCTACAATGGGGCATGGACGTACAGCATTTCGCCGCGGGCGCATACATAATACTGTTAATCGCGCTCGTCTTTTTCATCGCCCTGTCCGCAATTTTGATAATCACCCTTAACAGGAAACTCAAATCGACGCTGGGGCGGGAAGGCAAAGGGGCCGCGTTTTCGCGCGCCGTCCTTCTCGCGCAGGAGGACGAAAGGGCGCGAATCAGCCGCGACCTGCACGACACCATCGCCCAAGATTTGCGCGGCCTGTCGCTGCAGCTGAGCGCCATAGGCAAAAACGTCGGCGAAAAAGAGCGGGGGGAACTTAGCGCCGCCTCCGCGCAGTTGCGCACCCTCGTCGACAGGCTGCGCATCACCTGCAACCACCTCGTCCCCCCGAACTTCCGCTTTCAGGGAATACGGGACGCGCTGCGCCACCTTTGCCACGACTTCGGCAAACGAACCGGAATCAATTGCCGCGCGGACATAGCCGAAGGCCCCGCCGACGATGCCATCGACGAAAAAATGCAGGTGCAGATATACCGCATAATACAGGAAGCCCTGACGAACGTCGCGAAACATGCGAAGGCCGCCGAGGTCAGCATCATGTACCGCCTCGGCGCGGACGGAAGCATCCGCGTCGGCGTGTTCGACGACGGTGTCGGTTTCGACGCGGCCGGCTTTACACCCGCCGGCCACGCCGCATACAATGGCCCCATAAAGACCATGGGCATTCGGGGGATGGAGGAAAGGGCCGCCATGCTTAAAGGCAAATTCGACATAACGAGCGAGCCCGGCGTGGGGACGAGCCTGCGCCTTGTCATTCCCCCCGAACGCGGGCAAAAGGAGCGAGCGAATGACGAAAGTGATGCTGATTGACGACCACCCCATGATCAACATGGGCCTTGCCGCATGCCTGGAGGGAACCGGGCGTTTCACGGTCTGCGCCCAAGCAACCACGCTCGCGGACGCGAAACGCCATATCGAGGAGGCCAGCCCGGGTGGAGCGGAAAGCCTGCCAGCCGTCGTCATACTCGACGTGGTACTGGGCGACGAAAACGGCCTGGACTTCCTCCCCTTTCTGGAAAACCACTGCCGCGCGAACGAGCTGCCCAGGCCCGCCGTCCTTATATGCTCCGTCCTGGAGGAGCCGTTCCGCATACAGACGGCGATGAAGCAGGGCGCTTCCGGCTACGTGTCCAAGGCCGAAAGCGAGGCCGCGCTGATCGCCGCCATCGACGCGGTGCTGCGCGGCGGGATCCACCTTTCCGACAGCCATTCCGCCCAGGCGATACGCAGCCTTGGGCTTTACGAGAGGCTAAGCAAACGCGAGCTTAAGGTATTGGAGATGATCAAGCAGAACAAGTCGAACGCTGAAATCGCCGACGAACTCTTCCTGAGCATCGGCACCGTAAGGAACCACGTCTCGAACATCTATTTCAAGACGGAAACCAGCAGCAGACAGGAGCTTATGAAGCTGTAGCGGGGGTAGCCATTAAAAACCAACGCACCAAAACGACTGTGCCGGAACGTCAAAGCAAGTCCGAGTGGGTTCCGGTATAGTAAAAGACAATCTTCTCGTTGGATTTGCGATAGATCATGATCCAGTCGTTTTCCACATGGCAGTCGGTAAGCCCTTCGTAGTCACCCGAAAGCCCGTGTTCCCGACAACGTTCCGGCAAAGGCTCTTCCCAGACAAGCAACGCAATGACATCGTAGACTTTATCGATGTTCTTGCCGCGTTTTTCCATCAGCTTGAGGTCTTTCTTGAACTGGTTGGTAAAGGCAAAGTCAAGCAAGATCAAACGCCTGCGTCTTGCTTTGCTTCCTCCAAGGAGCGGTACCATTTTGCGGGCCGCTCGCCGCTGAATATGGCATCCCCTTCCGCTATTGCGGCTCTTACCGTGGCGTTGAAAGGCGGGTTTTTAGCACGAAGTGGGCAATCGTCATAGGCGCATTCCGCAACGGGCCTGACCTCGGGTTTTGCAAGTGCCATAGAAAGCTCCATTTTTAAGGGTATACCTTAGCTTTTGGCAAAAAGCAAGACGGGAGGCACGTTGCCCGGGAGGCGTATTGCCTCAAGTAAAAATCAAACCCTAGGAGCCCATGCCTCACGTCAAAAAGTCAAACCGTACGAACCAAAAAGCAAAGGTTTGAGCCCCCTTTTCGGGACAAACCCAGGGACAGGATCGGCAA
>Ga0209755_10001454_pt1 | contig 36716 bp, 34 predicted proteins | sample TergutCo191P1_FD_187301 | JGI IMG/M metagenome (GOLD analysis project Ga0209755, IMG submission 187301) | Cornitermes sp. P1 segment gut microbial communities from Petit-Saut dam, French Guiana - Co191P1 (SPAdes) (version 2) | ecosystem: Host-associated > Arthropoda: Insects > Digestive system... | reverse complement strand
AAAATTATTTAGGAGGAAAAGTATGATTAACGAAAGAACAATCAAGAAACTGAAACAAACTAACATCAGTGAGGATACAGATAAGACTAAAGTGCGCGTTCACCAACTGTGGAAGGCTTCAACAAAAGCGCAAAAACAAGCTGTTGAAGAGGCGGCAGGCATTTCTCGCGCTACTATCTACAGAGTGTACAAAACTGGTAGTGTTTCTGCAAAGTTAGTAGCTCCCATGGCTTACAATTTTAATGTAGACCCCAATTATTTAATCGGTAAATCAGACACAGCAGGCGAGTGTACAGACGAAATTCTTAACGAATTTCTTAAAGACCTGGGCTATGGCAAGCTTCTTGCCAGCGAACCGATAAAAGCAAAAAAACGTAAGGAAAAAACTTTTAACACAACTACAGACACAACTACAGGCACAACTAAAAAAGCAGAAAAACAAGAAAGTGCAGAGCTAAGCTTCGCAGCTGCCCCTTCAATTAAACCTGAGGAACTAACTTTGGCTGATTTGCACCTTCTTATGCAGTCCTTGCTACTTAGGGAAAAAGCTGGTGTGGAGGACGCTGTAAATAAAGCCGCTAGGCTTAGAGCGCTACTGCTATCATGAGCGACGTTACTATGGAAAAAATTGTCGCGCTTTGCAAAAACCGTGGCTTTGTTTTCCCTGGTTCGGAAGTGTATGGCGGTTTCGCAAATACCTGGGACTACGGCCCCTTGGGTGTTGAATTAAAAAACAATGTCAAAAGAGCCTGGTGGAAGAAATTTATTCAGGAAAGCCCATATAACGTGGGCCTGGACAGTGCTATTCTTATGAACCCGCTTGTTTGGGAGGCCAGCGGCCATGTAGCGGGCTTTAACGACCCACTGATGGACTGCCGCGCATGTAAAGAGCGCTTTAGAGCCGATAAACTAATAGAAGAATATATGCACGAAAACGATATAAACCAAGTAGTAGACGGCTGGCCTGACGATAAAATGAAGTCTTATATTGACGAAAATAATATCGACTGCCCTAAATGCGGAAAACACGATTTTACTGACATCCGTAAATTTAATATGATGTTCAAGACCTTCGCGGGGGTTACAGAGGATAGGCAAAGTACCGTATATATGCGCCCGGAAACCGCGCAAGGTATTTTTGTTAATTTCAAAAACGTTCAGCGGACTACTCGAAAAAAGATTCCTTTTGGCATAGCGCAAGTAGGTAAATCTTTCCGTAACGAAATTACGCCGGGCAATTTTATTTTCCGTACCCGCGAGTTTGAGCAAATGGAACTAGAATTCTTCTGCGAAGAAGGCACGGACGAAAAATGGTTTGAATATTGGCGTGCATTTTGCATAGAATGGCTAAAAAACCTGGGCATGAATGACGAAAACATGCGTATTCGCGATCATAGCGAAGAAGAGCTATCACACTACAGTAAAGCCACTACGGATATAGAGATTAAATATCCCTTCGGCTGGGGCGAACTTTGGGGCATAGCCAACCGTACAGACTTTGACCTCAAACAGCATCAGGAACATTCCGGCGAAGATATGACTTATTACGATCAGGAAAAAAATAAACATTATCTACCATATTGCATAGAGCCCTCTGTCGGCGCCGACCGGCTTACACTGGCATTTTTATGCCAGGCCTACGATGAAGAAACCCTTACAGATGATAAAGGAAAAGACGATACCAGAACGGTTTTACGCCTACATCACGCACTTGCGCCTATTAAAGCGGCTGTTTTGCCACTTTCCAAGAAACTGGGCGAACATTGCCAAGACTTGTATCATAAGCTAAGTGCGCATTTTATGTGCGCTTATGATGATTCCGGCGCTATTGGCCGGCGCTACCGGCGGCAGGATGAAATTGGCACTCCTTACTGCATAACATTTGACTTTGACTCAGTAGAGGATAAGGCAGTAACAGTGCGCGAAAGAGACAGCATGGAACAAGAGCGAGTAAAAATTGACGAATTACTTGCTTATTTGACGGAAAAAATGTTATATTAAATCAAGGAAATAAAGAAAGAAGCGAACCTCAGCTTCTTTCATCAGTTTATTGTGCCTGCCGCAGGGAGGGTTTTACCCGACCGGAAGGCATATTAATAGAAGGGGTATGTCAACCATGCCACAGATTGAGTTTAAGCAAGGTTCAATGTTATGTAGTACCGACGAACCAATAGAGAATCTTCTAATCATCACAAAGGGAAGCGCAGAGGTATCCTTCTGTGGCCGCCCTTTCCGTCTGGAACAAGGCGACACAATAGGTTTGTGCGATCTTGACTCAGGCATACATGGCCGTAGTTATAACGCTTTAACGGATATTACGGCATTTTCTTATCCTTACGAGGATCTTAGTAGCTTAGAAAAACTATTGCGCAATAACTCGGAGGTGGCCAATTTACTGGTCGCCTCTATGTGCCGTCAAACGACAGAGCTAATGCAACATTGGGTAGCTTTAAAAGAGCTATCCGAAACAGCCTACGACCTAATTGACGAAACATATAACGAATACGAGCGCTTATGTAAGCTGTACGCCGTAACGCCCAAAAAACTTTCCGGCTTAGATGAAGTTGAACCCGCTTCCACTGGTGCTTCTTTAGATTTTTGGACTTACAATTACTATATGGGAATTAAGGATTTGGATCCTAACGTCCTTAAAATTTTCTTCCGTAACCCGGCTATATCTTTTGGATTTTTGCGGCGCTGTGCCGAGGATATTACGCAAGTTTGGTCGGCCTACGATGTTTACCAGGAATATCTAAAAGCGCTTGCCCCGCATTTCTTAAACGAGTCCGGACACGACCTGTTTTCGCTTGTGGCGGAATTGCATTTTGACTCTATAAACGTCAAAGGTGCAGACGCCGCTGTTGAAGCGCTTATGGCGCCTATACTAGGGATACTAGGTAAAATGACGGCTGTAGACCGCTCTGTTGTTCAGGAGCGCTTAAGGTCTTATAAATCTACGCTAGATTCCAAGCGTGCAAGCAGGGTAATGGTTAGTAGCACGGCTGCTTCCGGGCCTAAACAAAACTTGTCAGATTCGCTTGCCGTGATACTTACATACTCCGAGATTCCAGAGGAAGATCGCAATAAATTTGCCCGCCACGTAAACGACTACAGAGCCCTTTCGGATAGAACAGGCTCTGACGACGTGGCGTACAAACTGCGGCGCGAGCTTAGCAAATCCTTTTATGATGTGTATAACGCCGTGTTTCTTAAAAGCCTTAAAGACCCGGCGATTCCTACAATCATCAAGATGTTCCTAAACTTCGGCTACGTGGACGCCGCCCTTGCGGGGCATGATAACGCAGATTTTCTGTATTCCATTGCAGATTCTCTTAAAGGTGACCCGGCAAACGGCGTGTATACAGTCTGCGAGTGGCTTCACGCAATCTACAAAGGCGAAAAAGAGCCAAGCCGTAACGACTTTGACGAGGACTTTGACGCCTATGTACGCGATTTGAAAGTACAACGCAAAATTGACGATAAGGAAGAAGCGCGCTTACTCGCCGACCTTGACGCAAAGGTACGCTTTGAGCTGGAGAGCGTTTTCCCAATCACCAATAAAATAACCTTTGGCCGTATGTCAACTTATTGCCCGCTTTTCGGCGATCATAACGTTCAGCGTGGGCTAGAGGCTTCAATGGTGACACCCGCCGCAATTAAAGAAACTTTTGACGAAATACGTGAGATAGATTATTCCGCGTTTTACCGCGAGTCGATGTTTTCCCGGCCAGAGATCGGCATCCCTAAGGAATATATCAATAACGAAGTACTGCCGGACGTAATTTTAATGCCAAACATGGGTACAAGAGGCGCCATGTGGCAGGAGATGGAAGGTAGAAAGAGAAACACGCCAGCGCGTATGTTTTTACCTATGTTCTTGCTGGACGATATGAAGGCTTTATTGATACGCCTAACGGCCGAATTCCGCTGGGAGATGTGCAAACGCATACACGGCGTTAGATGGAGCGATTTGTCTGACCCATCGCTTACAAGTGAATTCTTTAACTACTTGCAGTTTTACAAAAGCAACAGAGAGCTGTCTCAAGAGGTTAAGACTGCGATTAAAACCGAGCTTGTACGTGCTAAAAATGTATTTAAAGCGGTGTTTGTCTCTAATTATTACGAATGGATGCAGTATGAGGCGAACGGCTCGCCAAGGTTAAATAAATTTGTGCGTAAGATTATGCTTAATTATTGTCCGTTTAAGTTTCAAGTGCGGCAAAAGCTATCGTCTAACCCACAGTTTGCTGAAATTGTGAAGAGGTTTGACGTTAAGCAAGCTCAAAGATTGCATCATTTGGAACGGGTTTTCCAGAAGATCAAGCAGACAACCGGCGGCGGGGAAATACCGCCAGAGCTGTTGGCTGAGATGGAGTATGCGAATAATTAAAAGGGATTTTAGGGGGCTGTCTCGTTAAGGGATAGCCCCTTCCTACGGGTATTGCCACGTTTTAACAAAACAGACACTTTTGCTTCTATTCCACCAACACCACAGAATCTTTATTATAGAACTGCGCAATTGCAGTGTTAGGCCAAACATCATAATAAGATGTTATATCAAGCACATGAAACAATACTCGCGGGGTAACTGTAAACGCAGGTAGCTTTACATCTCGTATATATGGATTCTGCAAAAGCTCAAGACGCGCCAAATATTCCTTATGGTAGGTACTAGCCTCACCTGTGATTAGCGATCTTGTAGCGCTTACGCTTGTTATCGAATCCACATTATTAAAGCCCGTATAAACACAGCTTAAAATGAAAGCCGCCACTAATATTCCTCTTATTGCAGAATTTTCTGCAATGGCATCTAAGTTTATTTTATATTTTTTATTTTTTACATATCTAGCTAAACTGCCGCAAGCATATATAGATGAAAATAACATAAAGAATAAAAAAGAAAAGAAATTTATATTTATCACGCGGGCTGGCCCAAAAGATGACCATGAAAATAAATTTGGAGTAAATGTACTGGCATAGACAGCGTACATTAAGGCTATTGCCGTTACAGGATAGCGAAATGAAAATTTACTGTTTCGGGCAATCACATATATTAGCGGTAAAATACAGGCAAACAAGAGCCAAACGGGAGTAGATATTACTAAACCTACAAAACTTAAGGCATAGTCAAAAGATCTAAAAATGGCTAGTATTGGGTTCATACTTTGAAAGTAAAGTTGTCTAACAGCGTTGCCTGGTGCTATTACAGCAATAGTTAAGGCAAGGCCAATTGCTATTGTGCCTAATAATAGCGGTAGGGCAAGTCTTTTTTCCCGGTTAAACAAAACACAGTGGGCAAGTGCTAATGCCATAATTAATAAGGAAGTTAAAGCATTAACAAAGTTGCCGCCACCTACAAAAAATGCAAGTAGAGGTATTGCAAAGGCATATATCTTTTTTGAATGTGAATTATCATCTTTCATATACAGCAAGGTTAAAGAGAATAAAATCAAGGAAATTGAATGAAAGCCAGTGTAGTACATTGCCGAATTGTACCAGTAAAAACCCTCAACAGGGCAAAAAATAAATTGCGTAGATATAAACGTAAAGAGTAATGCAATTATTCCATAGCTGTATTTATCAGCTTCAAGATAGTTAATGAAAATAACTTTTAACAGGAATAGCGTTGAAGCAACAAAACCTAAAATTAAAATTATTATCCCAGTCATGTATAAATTTTCGGCAAAAATTCCCGGATGTAGGGTCATAAAAAATACTGCTGTAAATGAACCTTGCCAAGTGTTATAAACATATCTTGTGCCTGTAATAGCGGCTAAAAGTGTTTGAGATAGTGAGCCGGTTTCCCGCCATGTGTGTACTGTGTGGTTTCCATATGAAAAATCGTCAGCACTGGGGTGGCTGTAACGTGCTATGTAAACTAGGGGTATTAGTGATAGTATGAAAAGGATTGCAGTAAAGTAAAATATCCATTTACGGTTTAGTGTGTATTTTGAGATAGCTGTATTGTCCATTTGTGTACCCCCGCTTATTTATGTAGAGGGAGAATAACACATAAAAATGAAAAATTCAATCATATTTTGTAATGTTTTGCGGAAGCTCTATGCGGGGTTTAGCTCTCGTAACTGTTGCTCAGAAATGTAAATTATCTTGTCATCTTCGATAACATGCTCCAAAATAATAAGAGCATCTGCATATTGTTCTTTATATTCGTTTTTCCTAGACAAAGGATCCATTTCTTGATCTTTCTTTGTCCGATATTTGTTTCGGGTAAGCCATTCATTGTCTTGATGCGATAGATCAATAAGTTCGTCTATGGTAGCATTTTTAAGCATCATGTAGAGTTTATCAAGAAAATTACGAACTTCACTTGAAAGTTGAACGGTATAGGCAGATGCATTTTTTGCAAATGAACCATAATTTAGCCTTATATCTTCTACAACCGCGCCATTATCAAAGGCTAACAGCGGTTGGGAGAACAACAATTCACCAGTTTTTGCTATCCACATATTTTGTGCCATATGCAAATATTTATTAAGCCTGGCACTTCCTATAACGAAAGAGGCTCCATTACGTCGAATATATTCTGAGGTGAAAATTTCTCGATTTTCGTCCTTTTTTAAAAAATACTTAGCTATATCTTTTGCGTCCGTCATCTTAAACACCTCGCTTTCGCCTATATTATGCCACAAATCGGACGAAGTTACAATTCCCCCTTTGGTTTTTCCCACATATCTGATATAATCCTGTAAAATCATTTTAGGAAGGTGAAAAACATGTCTGATTCAAAAACCCTAAGCGGCCAAGTACACATAGCTGACGAGGTAATAGCCAACATAGTCGGCACAGCCGTAATGGAGACAGAAGGTGTTGTCGGTATGTCGCGCCATTTAGGCGGTCGCAAAAAAGCTGGCAAGGGCATTACTTTGCAAATAGACAACGACAATCTGACTGTATCAATCGCAATAGTAATAAAAAGCGGCGTAAAAATACAGGACGTAGCCGCAGATGCCCAGCAGAAAGTTAAAACAGCAATAGAAACAATGACGAGCTATACCGCCCGTGAGGTTAATATTCATGTTACAGAACTGGTAGCATGAGCAGACACACTGCGCGGATACATGCATCAAATTTAATATTCCAATTCCCATTTCACCCGGAATGGGACAGGGAAGAACTTACAGGGGTGGCAGAGCGCTATATTACCGATTTGCCTGATCTGCAAGGGATAATACGCGGCTTAAAGCCCAGTAAAGATGACAAAATTTTTTTTGAGCAAGAGGTTTTTGGCACCTTTGAAAATCTACAGCAGATTGACGATCTAATAAGCGCCAAGCTTAAAGATTGGGAGCTTAGCCGTATCGCTAAAATTGACCTGGCCTTGCTAAGGCTGGCTGTTTACGAGATACGCTTTGCAAGCGACATAACATCGGCCACAGCCATCAACGAAGCGGTAGAACTCGCAAAAGTATACGGCACGGACGATTCCCCGGCTTTCATAAACGGGGTTTTAGGACAAGTGGTGGCTAATGGATAGGTATTTTAGCGTTACTCAGGTCAATAATTATATTAAACGGCTTTTTGAGGACGATGCCCTGCTATCCGAAATTCAGGTAAAAGGCGAGCTTTCTAATTTTAAGCGGCATAATTCTGGGCATTTATATTTTACGCTAAAAGATGCGCAAGCCTCTATTAATTGTGTTATGTTTGCGAGCTATGCCCACGGGCTTGCCTGGGAACCCAAAAGCGGCGATAAGGTTATAGTAAACGGTAACATTTCAATTTACGAAAAAACCGGGCAATATCAGCTATACGCTATTAACATGAAACCGCTTGGCGAAGGGGATCACTTAGCGGCCTTTATCCGTCTGCGCGACGCTTTACAAAAGGAAGGGCTATTTGACCGCAAAAAGCCATTGCCAAGCCCAGAGCAAGTATCTTGCGTGGCTTTAGTCACCAGCCCCACCGGTGCGGCGGTGCAAGATATGATAAAGGTGATTCAGGGTCGCAACCCTAGCGTTAAAATTGTGATTGTACCGGCCTTGGTTCAGGGGGAGAACGCCGCTGTTGACCTTGTACGCGCAATTCAAACAGCCGATGAATGGGGCAAGGCGGAGGTAATAATCGTAGGCCGGGGCGGCGGCTCCGTAGAGGATTTGCAAGCCTTTAACGAAGAAATTGTCGCTAGGGCTATCGCCGCATGTGTAACGCCGATTATTTCTGCCGTGGGGCATGAGACGGATATTACCATAGCGGATTTTGTGGCAGATTTACGGGCGCCTACGCCATCTGCCGCCGCTGTGGCCGCCGTGGCTGATTTATCTGAGCTATTTTTAAAGGCAGACTATCTTCGCAAAAGAGCAGATAGGGCTGTTGTTTCTGCCTGTCTTGCGGCCCGCAACCGCCTTAATATGCTGGATATAGAAAGGCTTGTAAATTCCCGCATAGATAAATATAAAAACGCCTTACAAAGCAGAAGCCAGCTACTTGAAAAGCTATCGCCCTACGCCTTATGGAAACGCGGCTATTCGGTGGTATGCGCAGAGGACGGTGCGGTCTTGCGTTCGGTAGCGGCTGTAAATTTGGATCAGAACATAAAAATTAACATGCAAGACGGGGAAGTAAGTGCAAGAGTGCTTAGCGTCCAGAAAAATAGGGGATAATTATGGAAGAAAATATGAGTTTTGAACAAGCCTTGCAACGGCTAGAGGTCGTGGTAGAGTCCATGGAGAAAGACGAAACCAGCCTGGAAGCCTCTGTGGCGCTGTATAAGGAAGGCGTTAGCCTTTCCAAGCATTGCAACGAAATTCTTAGCCGCTTTGAAGCGGAAATTACGATTTTGCAAAAGGAAGCAGACGGTTCCTTTGTTGAGGGGGCAATTAATGCGTAAGAAAATAGATACCAGGCTGACAGAACTGGTAAGCAACTGCCAGGAAGAATCCCTGCGGGAAGCTATGTTGTATAGTATATCTGCCGGGGGTAAGCGTCTGCGGCCTATGCTACTACTTGGCTCTTGCGAAGCCGCTTTGGGAGAAATTACTCCGGAAGCGCTTGATTTCGCTTGCGCTTTAGAAATGATACACACATATTCCCTTATCCATGACGATTTACCGGCCATGGATAACGACGATTACAGGCGCGGCAAACCCACCAGCCATAAGCAATTTGGCGAAGCCCTAGCAATTTTAGCTGGGGACGCTCTACTTAACCGCGCTTACGAAACAATGGCCGGGCTTGGTAATGCCCAGGCAATGCAAATAATAGCCAAAGCCGCCGGGGATAACGGCATGATAGCCGGCCAGGTACTTGACATACAATCCGAAAATAAAAAAATTAACAGCGACACGCTGTTTAACATACATTGTAAAAAATGCGGGGCGCTGTTTGCGGCGGCTTTCGAGGCGGGGGCTGTTCTTGGCGGGGTAGATGCAAACCATTCCCAGGCAATGAGGCAAGTGGGCGAAAAATTCGGCTGGGCTTTCCAAATTTTAGACGATCTGCTGGACGTCACCGGCAGTCAGGAAGAGCTAGGAAAAGCGGTCAACAGCGACGTCAACAAAAACACCTATGTGTCGGTTCACGGACTTGAAGCCGCACAAGCCGACTATGCCCGCATTTCCGCAGAAGCCCTAGCAGAGCTTGAGCAATTACCGCAAAAAACCGATACACTTCGCAATATCGTAACCAAAATGATAGACCGTAGGAGCTAATAATGTACCCAAATGCATTTGTTGCATTACTAAACAATCAGCATATATGGATAGCTGTTACTTCCTGTCTTTCCGCGCAAGTGATGAAGGCGCTTATTGGCTACAGCTATTCCAAAAAGTTTGACAAGGCCTTACTTTTAAGCACCGGCGGAATGCCAAGCTCTCACAGCGCTTTTGTGGTGGCCATGGCGGCCTCTGTGGGAATAGCAGAGGGCTTGCATAGCCCTGTCTTTGCCGTTGCGATGATTTTTGCGATTATTGTAATGTACGATGCCGCCGGGGTTAGGCGTGCGGCCGGTAAACATGCGGAAGTTATAAACAATTTAGTAGAGAGGCTACAAAGCATAGGCATTACGCCGGCAGAAAAGCTAAAGGAACTACTAGGCCACAGCCCCATAGAAGTAGTAGGCGGGGCAATATGGGGGCTTTTGGTTACTACCTTGGCTTATTGGGTGCTATCATGATAAATAATATAAACAGCCCGGAAGATATTAAAAATCTAAATATAAATGAGCTATCCCAGCTTTCGCAAGAGATAAGGGACTTCTTAATCTGCGAACTTTCTCAAACGGGTGGGCATTTAGCGTCTAATCTTGGCGTTGTAGAGCTTTCTGTGGCCTTGCATAAGATATATAACACGCCAGCAGATAAGATAATTTGGGATGTAGGGCATCAGTCTTACGTACATAAAATACTAACGGGACGGCGCGACCAGTTTAAAAGCCTACGCCAGCTAGACGGCCTAAGCGGCTTTCCTAAATCTGCTGAAAGCCCTCACGATTCCTTTGATACGGGGCATAGCTCTACTTCTATTTCTGCCGCGCTGGGGCTTTGCATGGCTCGTGATCTGCAAAAGCAAGATCATAAGGTGGTGGCCGTGCTGGGCGACGGTTCCATGACAGGCGGCCTGGTTTATGAAGCTTTAAATAACGCCGGGCGTTCTAATACTGACTTACTGGTTATTTTGAACGATAACCAGATGTCCATAGCGCCTAATGTTGGCGCGGTTTCACGCCATTTAAACGACATTCGCACAGCGCCAATTTATCAAAGCGCTAAACAGGACGTACATAAACTGCTGGATAATATTCCGGGCTTGGGCAAGCGGGTAGATAAATGGATAGAAAGCGCTAAAGATACCCTCAAATTTATGCTGGTAGAGGGTGTTATTTTTGAGGAAATGGGCTTCCAATACTTTGGCCCAGTAGACGGCCACAATTTGAAGGCGCTTTGCAGTATCTTAAAAAATCTGCGAATCTTCAAAGGGCCTATTCTGCTACATGTGGTTACAACCAAGGGCAAAGGCTATAAACAGGCAGAACAAGCTCCGGGCGATTTCCACGGCGTAGAAGCCTTTCAGGTAGATACAGGCAAGCCGATAGCCGCCTCAAATGGTAAATCTTACACAGATATATTCGGCCAAAGCCTACTAAGCCTTGCCAAAAAGCAAGATAATCTGGTGGCCATAACCGCCGCAATGCTGGACGGTACGGGTTTACTTCCCTTCAAAGAGAAGTACCCCAAGCGCTTTTATGATGTGGGTATTGCAGAAGGTCATGCCGTAACCTTTGCCGCTGGTTTGGCTAAGGGTGGCGTAATTCCTGTTGTGGCGATCTATTCCTCATTTTTGCAACGCGCCTACGACCAAATTTTGCACGACGTATGCACGCAAAATCTTCATGTAATATTCGCCATCGACCGCGCAGGCCTGGTAGGGCCCGACGGCGAAACTCATCAGGGGCTGTTTGATATGTCCTTTTTGGCACATATGCCTAATATGTGTGTTCTTGCGCCAAAAAATCGCTTTGAGCTTGAAGATATGTTAAAATATGCTGTATTGTGGCACAAGGGGCCCGTAGCTATACGGTATCCGCGTGGCGTGGCCTCTTCCATATTGGCAGAGCATCAAGCGCCAATCGAATACGGAAAGGCCGAAACAATATTAAAAGGGTCGAAGGTCGCGATAGTATCCGTAGGCGCAATGATGGACGAAGCCCATAAAGCGCTTACTATCTTGCAGAAATCAGGCCACAATCCGAGCCTATACAACGCCCGTTTTGTAAAACCGCTAGATATAAAGTTGGCAGAACACTTGCGAACTTACCGACATGTATTTATACTTGAGGATAGTGTACAAATTGGTGGATACGGCCAAAGAATGTCAAATATTGTATCGTGTGACATATTTGCCTTCCCGGATAGGTTTATAGAGCAAGGTACCAGGGAAGAATTATTCCGCCGCTATGCATTGGACGGGGAAGGAGTATCAAAACGAATTTTAGAAATAATAGACTAGATATTTGGCTGGCCAACGAATTTAAAATAAGCCGTAGCGCCGCCCAAGATATAATAAGGGAATGGCAAGTTTCAGTGGACGGTAAAGTAATATTAAAGCCCTCCACAATAGTACTGCCGGGCGCAGTAGTCCTTTGCGAAAAGCCCCAGCGAAACTTCGTCAGCCGGGGAGGGGACAAGCTGCAAGCCGCGCTTACAGCCTTCGCCATAGACGTAAACGGCCTAACTTGCTTGGATGTAGGAGCCTCCACCGGTGGCTTTAGCGATTGCCTGTTAAAGAACGGGGCAAAAAAGGTATACGCCGTAGAAAACGGCAAAGATCAGCTTGCGCAACAATTAAAGCAAGATCCACGCATAATCAGCATGGAAGAAACAGACATTAGAGATGTAGAAGTCGGCTGGTTTGCAGAAACAATAAATCTGGCAACGGTGGATGTCTCATTTATATCGCTAACAAAAATTTTAAAGCCGCTAAGCGCTGTGGTAGAAGATTTAATATGCCTAATAAAGCCCCAGTTTGAAGCGGGAAAAGGCCAAACAAGCAAGCGCGGCATAATAAAAGACGAAAAAACGCGCCGGCGCACGGTAGACGAAGTGTGTAACTTCGCTAAATCACTAGGCTTAACAGAGCAGGGGATAATAGCGTTCCCAGAAACCCCAAGACGAGATCAAAACCAAGAGTTTTTGGTGTATTATAAGAAGAAAGAGGAATATTTATGAACAAAAGAATTGCCGCAAGAGAATGGAAGCGCAAACGTAACCAGCAACGCTTGATATTTAGGTTATCGGTGGTTGCGGTATGCGTAGTTGCGCTGTTGGGCGTGGGCTATATAGCCTGGGATTTATGGAGCCGCACCTACGTAATGACCTTTGACGGTCAGCGTATAGGCACGGGAGACATGAGCTTTTTTGCGATGTTTGCCGACGGCACAATGGATCCGAGGGCCCAGGCGCTTGAGCAGTTGACACAATCCTTGCTGGTAGACAAAGTTGCCCGCCATCACAACATAAGCCTTTCGGCCAGCGAAGTAGATGAGCTACAAGAAGAACTAGGCGAACTACGCGGAATGTTTGAAATGTTCGGTATGTCGATGCCCAACATAACGAACGAGCGCATGGTAGAACTGCTTAGTATGGAGCTTTTATCTGAGCGTCTGATGGAGTATTACACCGCCAACCTAGCGATAGACGAGGCAGAGTTTGAAGCTTCCCTGGCAGAATTTTTAATGTTTGGCCGCGGAGATTTTTTTGATATGGAATTCCGCTACTTCTTCTCAGATAATCCGGCATATGTGGACGCCGCACACGCTGAGCTTTTAGCGGCCTCCCCAGAGCAATTTGACGAAATTATATTAAGAAACTTTGAAATAACAACCGGGATAGAAATTGAAGATCCGGAACCGCCGGTAATTACCCTAAGCCAGCTACGAACCGACCCTAGCTTTGACCAGATGTTTTTGGGGTATTTATCGTCCTTACAGTTGGGCGAAGTTTCCGAGCCTATTCTGATAGAAAACGATTTCATTATATTTATAGTGGATCGCATTGATGACCCGAGCGATGAAGAATTAACCGAAATTTTCAGGGAACGTCATATTATGGAACAGCGCTGGAGCTTTTTTATTGATGTAATGGATAGCTGGCGGGAAGCGACACAAATAGAGATTAATCAGCGCGGCGTAAATGCGGCATGACTATAGGGATCGTCACTAATCCGGAACGCGACCCAGGCGGCAAATACGCCAAAGAGGTAGCGGCCTGGCTAGAGGCCAGAAACTGCAAGACCGTTTTTAGTGGTGACGAAGTATATAGCAGTAAATTTTTGATAGTCTTGGGCGGCGACGGAACAATACTAAGGGCGGCGCCCTTGGCGGCAAGGTATTCCACGCCAATTTTAGGGATAAACCTAGGCACCCTGGGCTACCTAACCGATGTTGACCACCACGAGGGTTTTAGCGCTTTAGAGAAGCTACTGGCAGGTGATTTCCGCCGGGAACAGCGCATGATGCTGGAAGCGCAGGGAATACCGGCCTTAAATGAAGTATTAATCCACCGGGACGGCACTTCCAGCCCGATGGCCTTTCGCATTTGCGTAAACGGCAACCATATGGATACTCTGCGGGCAGACGGCGTAATTGTGGCCAGCCCGACGGGCTCTACGGCCTACAATTTATCCGCAGGAGGCCCTATTCTTATACCGGATAGCGAAATGATAGTGGTAACGGCCGTCTGCCCCCACGCGCTATACGCAAGACCGTGGGTCTTTTCCGGGAACGACGAAGTTACTTTAAGTGTAGAGAGCGGAAAAATGGCCTCAGTAGCTTTGGATGGCGAGGTTAAATTCTCGCTAGGGCGCAAGGAGCCGATTACTGTCCGCCGTTCTCAGCATACCGCAACGGTAGTTAAAACATCGGGCATGGATTTCTTTGAAGTGCTAAGGAAGAAGATGTCATGATAACCAATCTGCAAGTTAAAAACGTAGCGCTAATAGACGAGGCCGAAGTGCAGTTTGCAGCAGGCTTAAATGTCCTGACCGGAGAAACAGGCGCAGGTAAATCTATTTTAATTGACTCAATTAACTTTCTGCTGGGCGAGCGGCCGGGAAAGGATTTTATTCGTAGCGGCGCAGAATCGGCGCTGGTGGAAGGGCTAATCCAAGTAAACGACCAAGAAAGCCTGCAAGCCATAGAGGACATGGGCGTAGAAATAGAAGAGGACGGGCAGTTATTACTATCCCGTAGCCTAAACGCGCAGGGGCGCTCGGTATGCCGGGTAAACGGCCGCAATGTTACCGTGGGGATGCTAAAGGAAATTTCGGCTAATCTGGTGGATATTCATAGTCAGCACCAGCATCACTCGCTACTAAACGCCAACAAGCACATTGTGCTATTAGACCGCTTTTGCGGCGAAGAGTTAGAAAATCTAAAAGCCCAGCTAAGTGATATAATAGTCAAATATCGTGAAATTTCAAAAGAGCTAAAAGAGCTACAAGGCGCACCGGGTCAGCGGGAGGCGCAAATGGAAATTTGGCAGTTTCAAATAGACGAAATAAGCCGGGCAAAACTAAAGCCGGGCGAGGAAGAAGAACTAACAACAAAATGCAAGCGCCTAGCGGCAGTAGATAAACTCTCAAAAAACACGCAAGAGGCGTTATTTTTGTTGCACGGCGGCAATTTTGATGTATCCTCAGCAACAGATCAGGTGGGAAAGGCTCTGCAATTAATAAGCGAGTTGGCACGTTTGGACGAAAGCAAACACGGCTTACAAGAGCGCCTAACGGAACTGAGTATGCAACTTGCGGATATAGTGGCAGAGCTATCTGACTACGACCAAAGTTTAGACGCCGACCCGCAAATTTTGGAGGTAGCAGAGGCCAGGCTAGATTTAATTTACCGATTAAAGAAAAAATACGGCGCCAGCGTGGAAGATATTTTGGCGCATTTAGAGAAAATAAGTAAGCAAATGTCAAAGTACAGCGACAGCGAAGATGAAATAATCCGATTAAAACGTAAAAGAAGAGAAGAAATGCAAGCAATAGCCGCAAAGTGCAACGAAATGACAGCAGTAAGACGTAAAAACGCCGAAATGATACAAGGCCGAATAATTGAGGTACTAGGCGATTTAGGCATGAAAAACGTACAATTTGCAATAGCAATGGAAAAGCAAGCCGCCTTTACCGCAAACGGCAACGATAAGCTAGAGTTTATGATTTCGCCGAATGTAGGAGAGGGCTTGAAGCCGCTTTCTAAAATAGCATCTGGCGGGGAAATGTCAAGGGTGATGCTGGCGCTAAAGACGGTAATGGCCAATGTAGACGGAATAGGAACGTTAATTTTTGACGAAATAGATTCAGGAGTAAGCGGACGAACAGCCCAGCAAGTGGCAGAAAAGCTGGCACAAATAGGCGCGGCACATCAGCTATTGTGCATAACGCATTTACCACAAATAGCCGCCATGGCAGATCAGCATTTTTTGATCTCTAAATCGGTAGTAGGCGAGTCAACGCTAACAAGCGTAAGAGAACTAGGGCAAACAGGCGCAATACAGGAGCTGGCTAGGTTGATAGGCGGCGCGCAGATTACAGAAGCAACAGTAAAGGCCGCCGGGGAGATGAAGGAGATGGCTGGGTCGTTGAAGGGTAGGTAAAAACAATAACCCGACTACCGGCCCCTAAGAGACTGCCTATTATCATACAAAACCTCAGTAGTCTGAGATAAATAATTATTAACCAACTTAAACTGCTCGTCTATATTCTCCATAGTATCCTTAATCATGCCCTCAGTTTTCTCAAGCAGTTCATCACAATAATCCACAGCATTCAAACGCAAATCCCTCGCGTTCTTCTTGGACTCTTCAATTAAATCTGTAGCCTGCTCGTTAGCGCGGCGGAATATCTCATGCTCGTTTGTAAGAAGCTTCGCTTCGTCCTCGGCTTCTTTTAAAATACCGGCGGCCTTTGCCCTGGCATCTGCGATAATTTTATCGTGATCCTCTATTATCCGCTGGGCGTGCCTTATTTCAGTCGGCAAATTCAAGCGTATCTCGTTCATTACATCGTAAACACGCTCTTTTTCCACTGATATTTTGTTGGAAAACGGTACGCTTTTACTTGCGTCCAGTATATCCTCAATTTGGTCTAAATAGTCCAGTAACGAGTCCATTCGTTTACTTCCCCCTGCTACATTTCTTTTTTAGCGCTTCTTTTACATTGGGTGATACCCATTGATTTAGCGCTGTATCATCAAAGCCATCCGCATAGCCTGCGGCGGCTATTTCGCGTATTAAACTGGCGGACATATACCCGTAGCTGGGGTCAGTTACTAGTATTACCGTTTCCAGCTCTTCTTCCAGCTTTCTGTTGGCTTGCGCCATGGGAATTTCATACGCGCAGTCCGCTTCCGTGCGTACCCCGCGCAAAATATACCTTATTTTGCGATCTTTTGCAAACTTCGCCAGCAAACCGCTGTATTCTTCAACCTTAACACTAGCTATGCTTGCTGTCTCTTCCCTCAACAAAGCCAGCCGTTCCTCTACTGTGAATAATGGCTTCTTTGCTGGGTTATGCAAAACGGCTACAATAACATCAAATAACAGCGAAGCTCTTTTTATAAGGTCTAAATGCCCTAATGTAACCGGGTCAAAGCTTCCGGGAAATACCGCTGTCACTTAAATGCTACCTGCCTCTCATAAAATACAAACTGCGTTTGCGTGTATCTTTTTTGCCGGTAAATGGTTAGATTTTTTAATTCCGGCGTATTTGTGGAAGAACATTCCACCACCACCAGCCCGCTATCCGTTAAAAAACTTTCCAAATCTAAACAGATAAGCGCATTACTTTCGTAGGGCGGGTCTGCGAAAATTATGTCGAAATTTTGGTCAAAGTTTAGTGCCTGCTCCACCGGGGCATGAAGCACATTTGCGTTTTCCCGCAAACGGGTTTTTTGCAAATTAGCCTCTGTAGCGGCTACCGCTTTAGGCGAAGAATCTACAAAAACCGCCGAGTTTGCCCCGCGGCTAAGCGCCTCTATTCCGATAGCGCCGCTACCGCAAAATAAGTCCAAAAATACGGCTCCCTTTACCAGCGAGCCTAATATATTAAACAAATCTTCCTTCATACGATCGGCCGTTGGCCGGGTTTCTAGGCCAGGCGGAGCAAGCAATTTATGCCCCCTGGCCTTCCCAGATATAACACGCATACAGTGATTGTATCAAAACATTGCAGATTCGGCAACAAAAAAACGACAGCAATATGTAAGAAGTTTAATGTTACGACGGTGCCCCGGCGGCTGCCGCTGCCGCTGCGGCTGCTTTAGCGGCGGCTTCTGCCTTGGCTCTGGCCTCTGCCTCGCGTGTTTCGCGTATTGTTTCTTTCATATCTTGCGCCCGCTCTTTTATGCCGCTTGGGGTTGAGCGGTTTACTATCAAATCGCCTACAAGTTTTAAAGCTTCGTCAAAGTCGCCTAGGCGTCTGGCTATTTCGGCTATCATGTATTTGGCGGTAGGTTCGTCCATAGAACCCAGTGGAAAAGCTTCGCTGGTATAGGCTTCTTTCAATTTCACAAAGGCATGACGCAGTAGCGTTGCTTCACTTTTAAAATCTTTGGCGTCCCTGTATATCCACGACATTTTTAGGAAAAGAATTGCCAATTGGCTAGACTTGGCGTTAATAGCCTGGTAGCAAGCCAGCGCTTTTTTATAGCGCTCAAGGGCATCTGCCTGGCTCATTGGCATAGAGAATTCTTTATACTTATGGTTGGGCGTTATTTTTTCTTTTATCATGTCTTGCTGTTTAGAGCTTATGCGTGTAAAGTTATTTTGCGTGGCGGCGTAACCGCAGTTGCTACATAAAATAACTTCATAGAGGTTAGTGTCAATTCCCCTAAAGCGAATTCTAAAGTCGGTGTCTGTTCCCAGCTGGCGTAATCTGGATCTGCGTAAAACGAAATCCATAAAATCTACACCGCATACGGGGCAGGTGATAGACTTGGCGTATAGGTAGTTCATGGGATCGTCTGCCGGGTTAGGAGCCTCAACGTTTGTTGCTTCACTCACTTACATCACTCTTCTCTATAAAAAATTGTATTTACCTATAATGGTTTTTATTGTACCATAAGAATAGAAAAAACAGAAATTTCTGCGGAGGTTTTTTTTATGAAAAAATCGGCAAGGCTAAATCATGGCGGCATAATGGCTAATTATCAGTGTAACGCGGCATGTCGGCATTGCCTATATGCCTCCTCTCCCGATAGGGACGAGGGCTATATTACAAGAGAATCTGCCAAGGAAATATGTGGAATTCTAAAAAAGGGCTCTTGCCGTTCGGTACATATAGGCGGGGGCGAGCCTTTTTTGAATTTTGACGGGCTAATAGCTTTATTGGAAGAAGCGCGTAAAGCGGGTATTCGGGTAGAGTATATAGAAACAAACGGCTTTTGGGCAGAGGACGAAAAGCAAGCCGTCGCTTATTTACAGGCTTTAAGCAAGGCCGGCGGGGATACCCTATGTATTTCGCTTGACCCTTTTCATGCGGAGTATGTGGCTTTTTCATTGCCTTTGCGTTTGGCTGAGATATGCCGGCGTAACGGCTTTGGCTATTTTTTGTGGCAGGAACGCTTTTTGCAGACTTTAGCGCAAGTAGCGCCAGGCGAAGCGCATAGTCGTGATGTTTTAGAGGGTAAAATATCTAAAAATTATGTATTAGAAACCGCTCGTCGTTACGGTATTAGCATGGGCGGCCGTGCAGTAAATATTGAGGGTGAGTATGCAGAACCTAAGGAGACAGAAAGCTTACTAAGCAACAAGCCATGCAGTGGATTAATGTCGTCAGATCATTTTCATGTAGATTTATTTGGAAGGTTTATACCGCCGGGTTGTACGGGCTTTGCTATACCGATTGAAGAGATGGTGAATGGCATACCGGATGGCAAATATCCGGCTTTTGAGGCCTCGTATACAGGCGGTGTGGCAAGCTTGGTAGAGTTTGCCAAAACTGCAAATTTTGAGCCGGAAAGCGAATACACTTCAAAATGCGCCTTGTGTTTTTATACGCGTAAGTGGTTAAGCGAAAATACAGAAGCATGTCCGGAGCTTGACCCTAAGCATTACGCGGCCTCGCTTACTTATTATTAGGAATTCCAAAACTCGCAGAGTATATCTGTGAGTTTTTCTTTGCCTATTAGTTTATGATAGCCAGACCATTCTGCCGGGAACAGGCTTCGATAGTCCTCTTCGGAATATCTGCTGTCTATAAGCAGTACCACCCCGCGATCCTTTTCGCTACGTATTACCCGGCCTGCCGCTTGCATTACTTTGTTCATGCCCGGGTAAATGTAGGCGTAGTTGAAGTTGAAATAATTCATAATAAGATTACGCTCGTCCGATATAAGCGGTAGGCCTACCCCTACAATTGCCACACCTATTAGGCGCTCACCTTTTAGGTCAATTCCTTCTGAGAATGCGCCGCCCAGCACTACAAAACCTAGTAAAGCTTCGTTATTTTGGTGAAACTCTGCTAAGAATTCTTGCTCGTTGCCTGTACCTTGGTATTGTCTGATGATTTCGGCCTCGCTGTAGCGTTCAACATAGCGGTCGTATACCTGCGACAAGTAGGCATAGGAAGGGAAAAAAGCCATGTAATTGCCGGCTTTGGCTTGTATCATGTCGTGCAGACTTTCTACTACGGCTTCAAGGCTTAAGTCTCTATGCTTGTACTTTGTAGAAATGCGGCTTTCTACCGTCAGGCATAAATTTTTACGCGGGAAAGGGGAGGGGAGGCGTAGAAGATAATCTTGTTCGTTTTTATCACTGAGTGTTGCTTGAAAATACGGTAAAGGGCTAAGCGTAGCCGAAAAAAATACCCAAGCACGAGATTTCTTTTGTTCAAGGCTAAGCAGATAGGAAGGGTCTAGGCAAAATAGCCGGATATAGTCTGGCTCTTTAAAGATTGTGTAGCGCTCGTCAAATAAATCGGCTGTGCGGATATAGTCTAGGGCGCTAAAGTATAGTGGTAGAATTTCCTCACCTTCGCCTTGATTCTCTTTAAACCAGGCTTCGCAAGCGGCGGCGAAGTCTGCTAATATTGTTGAAAGCTCCTTTACTTTAAAATCTTCTTTAGAGAATGTGCGAATATTTTTTGCTACTATGCCGAGTTGTTTGTATAGCGGATGGCCGCGCCCTAATTCCCGGCGAAGATCGCTAAAATTTTTACGATGCACGGCGGTGGAAAACATCTCGCGTGCGCGGTCTATTAGGTTGTGGGCTTCGTCTTGCAATATTATAAAGTCGCCTCCTTCCTGAAAGAAGCGCTTTAGCTGAGCCTTGGGGTCGTAGACGTGGTTATAATCGCAGATGATGACATGGCAAAATAACGATAGGTCTAGCGCGTACTCAGAGGGGCATACTGTGTGCTTGCGGGCGTATTCTTCTACTGTTGCGCGGCTTATTATAGTCTGCTGGCGTATGCAGTCTAAAATTGCGTCGTTTACACGGTCAAAGTGGCCTTTTGCGTATTCGCAGAATAAGGGATTACAGGCGCGGGTTTCTTTAAAGCATATTTTATCTTTGGCTGTAAGGGTGACGGAGCGCATTAGTAGGCCGCTTTCTTTCATGTAGCCCAGGGCATCTTCGGCTAAATGGCGCTGGACGGTTTTTGAGGTAGTATAAAATATTTTTTCGCCCAGCCCCTCAGCTAGAGCTTTTACGCCGGAAAACAAAGTGGCCATGGTCTTGCCGATACCGGTCGGGGCTTGGGCAAATAGTTTCTTTTTATTTTTGATGGCGGCGTAAACGGCAACGGCCATTTCCCGCTGTCCTTCGCGGTAGCCGCCGAATGGAAACGACAAAGTGAGCCCCGTTTGCTGAGCTTCTGCGGTGCAGTCGGCCTCTAGGCTGGCAAAATCCCAATACCTTTTTACTAAGCTGATGAAAAAATCTTCCAGCTCGTCAAAATAATAATTTTCCTTGAATGTAATATATTCGCCGGTTTCTACATGGCCGTATATAAGCGAGCAAGATACAGGTATTTTATGCGAAAGTGCGTACATATAAGCGTAGCACTTAGCTTGCGCCCAGTGCCAATGTTGGGCATCATTTTCAATTCTGGAAAGCGGCTGTAGGGTGGATTTGATTTCCTCAATAACAGCCGCGCCATCCGCAATTACTAGGCCGTCTGCCCGTCCTTCTATGCAGAAGTTGATTCCTTTATGTTCATATTCTGTACTTAACTTTAGCTCGCGCTGGTAAACTCCGCCGGTGCTTTCTACTTCCTTTTTACGTAGCTTCTGAACACGCTGATGCAGACGCATACCTTCCAAGGCACGGGAGGAAGTCACAAAAAAGCCGGAATCTATGTCCCCGCTACGTAAAATAAATTCTACCAGATGCCGAACTGATATTTTTACAGGTTTGTGCAATTTTATTCTTCCCTACTTTGCGATTTTATTGACAAGTATACCCTAAATCTAATACAATTGCTTTTATCTATAAATTTTTATAATAAAATTAGGAGGAATGTTTATGACAGGTGCTATGCTGACCCAGTTACTACAAGCGTTTATTATGCTTAGTGTATTTTTGCTGATTGGTACCTTTTTGAGGGCTGTTGTGCCGGTATTTCAAAAGACTTTTTTGCCGGCCTCAGTTATAGGCGGTTTTGTCGCGCTATTGCTTGGCCCTATCGTTTGGGACGGTGGCGGCTTACCCTTTCCCAGTGAGTGGGTAACAACATGGCGGTCTTTGCCTGGTGTATTGATAGTGCCGGTGGTGGCAAGTGTGCCGCTGGGTCTTGCTATGGGTCGTAAAAAAGCGTCCGACGCAGGGGGCGCAGACGGAGGAATAAAGCGTAAAGCCTCTGCCGCCGTTATCATTATGTTCTGTATAGCCTTTGGTACCTATATGGTGCAAATTTTGGTGGGGCTGGGAACTAACGCGCTTTTCCGTAATACATATGATTTATACCCGACTTTTGGTTATGAGCTTGCTAAAGGTTTTGTAGGCGGCCATGGTACAGCCGGCGTTTTAGGCGGCTTTTTGAATGATCTTGGCGTGCCATATTGGGAACTTGCCCAGGGTATTACTGTTGCAACAGCTACCTTTGGGCTGGTTATAGGTGTGCTTTCCGGTATCGTGTTCATTAATATAATGGCGCGTAAGGGTAAAACCGTTATAATCAAGGAGCCAAAGGCTGTTCCGCCGGATATGCTACGGGGCGTACAGCTAGACCCGGCCAAGCAAGCCAGCACCGGTAAAGAAACTACATACAACACTTCTATAGAGTCATTTACCTTTCACCTTGCAGTAATTTTACTGGCTTGTGGTGTGGCTTATCTTTCCCAAGGTTTTGTACAGCGTAATAATATCCCTGTTATAACAGCGGTGCCTGTTTGGACGTATGCCATTATAGGTATGTTTGGTATTAACTACATTATAAATAAAACAGGGCTGTATACTTTAATTGACCCAAAAACTAAAAGCCGTATAACCGGTACACTAACCGATTTTGCCGTTACGGCCGCTATAGCCGCCATGCCGGTACGGGCTATTTTACACTATATTGTACCGCTTATGTTTATGGTAATAGTAGGCTTTATCTTCACATATATAGCTACTATTATGATAGCTAAGCGAGTATTTGCCGACTATCATACAGAGCGTAGTGTGGCTCTTTGGGGGCTTTGCACAGGCGTATTTATAGATGCGGTTTTGTTGCTTAAAGTTTGTGACCCGGAACTGGAATCCCCGGTTTTAGGCGATCTTTCTATGGGCTTTGCAATACACTCTATGTTGGTGTTTATTATGATGCCGGTGTTTGTAAATCTCATGATAAATTCTGGGCTATTGGCCACCACCTTCTTGGCGGGGGGGATACTAATAGTTGTGTATGCCATAATGCTAGTGGCTAGTCGAAGTTTAAAGCAAGCGCAAGGATAGGGGGAAAGTATGGATAAGAAGCAGGTATTTGAATATATCGAGCAAAATAAGGATAGCTTATGCCGCTTAAGCGATGAAATATGGGCTTATGCGGAAACGGCTTTTGATGAGTTTCAGTCAATGGAATGTTTGTGTAAGGCCTTAGAAGAAGCGGGCTTTGCGGTAGAAAAAGGCGTGGGGGATGTCCCCACGGCCTTTGTGGGAAGCTGGGGTAGTGGTTCACCTGTAATTGCTTTTTTGGGAGAATACGACGCGCTTTCCGGCCTAAGCCAGCAGGCGAATGTTACAGAAAAACAGCCGCTATCGGAGCGGGCAAACGGCCACGGTTGCGGGCACAACATGCTTGGTACCGGGGCTTTAGGTGCCGCTTTCGCTCTTAAGGAATATCTTCAAAAAACGGGCAAAAGCGGGACGGTTAAATATTTCGGTTGCCCGGGGGAAGAAGGCGGATCAGGCAAAGCTTTTATGGCACGGGGCGGCGCTTTTGACGGCATAGATTTTGCCTTAACCTGGCATTCCTTTAGCACAAATAACGTAATGGATATTACTACCCTGGCAAACTATCAAATATTATACAAATTTAAGGGAGTATCCTCACACGCGGCGGCTACCCCGCATCATGGGCGTTCTGCCTTGGATGCGCTGGAGCTTATGAACGTTGGCGCCCAGTTTTTGCGCGAGCATATTATACCGGAAGCGCGTTTGCATTACGCTATCACCAATACGGGCGGCTTTTCGCCTAATGTGGTACAGGCTAATGCCGAGGCTGTATATCTAATACGTGCGCCTAAACTGCATCAGGTAGAGGAAATTTACCAGCGAGTAAATAAAATAGCGCAGGGAATGGCCATGGCGACAGAAACGGAAGTCGAGATAGAGTTTATTAAATCTTGCGCAGAAGTGGTTCCTAACAAGACCTTAAACGCTGTGGTTTATAAAAATTTATTAGAAGCCCCCACCGTAACATATACAGAGGAAGAAATGGCCTTTGCAAAAGCCATAGACGACGGCCAAACAAACGAGCCTTCCATAGCCGCCACCTCTAATATAAATACAGAGGAAGAGGCTAAAGCGCTAAAAGACCACGAAGGCCGGCCTATGTTTGAGGGGGTACTTCCTTTTTCAGAAGGCAGAGAGGTTTCCCGCTGGTCTGTTTCGCTGGATGTTGGCGATGTTAGTTATTTGGCGCCTACAGCGCAAGTTGCAACGGCTTCTTGGACATTAAAAACGCCGCCGCATTCCTGGCAGGCGGTAGCTATGGGTAAGTCTGGAATTGCGTATAAGAGCCTGATTTTGGCGGCGCAAGTGCTGGCCGGTACAGCTATTGATGTTTTGGAAGATGCCGCGCTACTGGCAAAGGCAAAAGAGGAGCTGACCACCCGTTTAGGCGGGCAGTCATACTTTTGCCCTATACCGCCGGAAGTTAAGCCCAGAGCGATAAGTAAACTATAGCGCTATTCCACAACAATCACCTTGCGGCCAGAAACTTGGGCAATTGTACAATCTACCGCATAAACTTCTGATATGGTTTCTTTTGTTACAATGGATTCGTCGCCGTATTTATAGATTTTGCCGGATTTAAGAAACAGAAACCTATCGCAATAGCGTAGCGCTAGATTTATGTCATGTAAAACTATTAAAACACTGGTTTTTGATTCGGCGGCTATGTTTTTGACCAGTTTTAGCATTTCGTGCTGGTTTTTAGGGTCTAGGTTGCTTGTGGGTTCGTCTAAAAGTAATAGTTTTGGCTGTTGAACAAGAGCCCGTGCAAGCATAACCTTTTGCTGTTCGCCGCCGGAAAGCTCGTTTATATATCTAAGTTTAAAGTCGGCCAGGCCAAGTTGATTTATTATGCCTTCGCAGATTTTTATATCATTGCCCGATACGGATAGCTTCATATAAGGCCTTCTGCCCAACAGTACAGAATCGAATACGGTCATTTGGCTTATTTCGTTCTTTTGTGCAACGTAGGCTATAGATTTGGCTATTTCGTTTCTTTTCATTTTATAAATATTTCGATTGTCTATAAGAACGCCTCCGCTTTTGGGCGTTCTTATTTTGCAAATGCAGGTAATTAGTGTGCTTTTGCCCACTCCGTTATTGCCTAAAATGCCGACGCATTCCCCAGGCTTTACATCGAAGCTTATGTCTTTTAAGACCTCGCCTCTGTCGTATGAATATGAGATGTTTTTAAGCTCTATCATAGTTTTCCTCTTTTTATTATCAGGTATAAAAACAGCGGCGCGCCCAAAAACGATGTAAGCGCACCAATGGGCAATACGGCGGGCGCTCGTATTAGCCGCGATAATATATCGGCGGCCAGCATAACCGTAGCGCCCATTAGTGCCGAGCCAGGAATAAGAAAGCGGTAATCGTTACCCACAAATTTACGTACTATATGCGGGGCAATTAGCCCAATAAAGCCTATAGTACCCACAAAGGCTATTGCCGTTGCGGAAATTAAAGTGCTTACCACCATACTTACAAGCACCAGTACATCGACATTTACGCCCAGGCTTTTTGCGGTGTGCGAGCCGCTTTCCATAGCGTTGTAATTCCAACGGTTAAGGAAAAAATAAAGAAAACCAGCAATATTAAAAAGGGTTAAAAAACGAATCTCTCGCCATCCGGGTCTGCCTAGGTTGCCGAATGTCCAATATACGATAGAGCCTATGCGTATGTCATCTGCGAAATACTGTACAAGAGCTGTTGCCCCGGTAAACATTGCGCCTATTGCGACACCGGCTAATATTATAGTGGCCGGGTTTGCCCCGCCTCTGTAGGAAAGTAGTAAAATTATTATAGTTGTGCTAATACCGCCTAAAAAGGCGAAAGTGGTAATGGTAAGCATGGCTTCAAAGTAAACGATTGCAACAGCCGCGCCGAAAGAGGCTCCCTGTGATATTCCTAAGGTAGAGGCCGCCGCCAGGGGGTTGCGCAGTACGTTTTGCATTATGCAACCGGCCATGGCAAGGGCAATGCCTACGCTAGTTGCGGTAGCTATGCGGGGAATACGCACGTTGAAGATAATTACCCGGCCAGCGCTATCCCCGCCACCAAGCAAAACCTGCAAAATTTCAGAAAGCGGAAGCCGAGCCGCTCCTACAGACAGGGATAACAAGCCGACGCCCAGCATTATAGCTAAAAGGGCGGCTATTGTAAGCCATTTTTGTTTTATAAAGGCTGTGTATTCGTCCTTCAAGAATGCTACTCTCCTATGGTTATAGTGCCAAAAAATAGATTGTTGTCTGTCATTATGCTAAGAGTATCAAGCCCGAGGAAAAATGTCAAAATTTCGGAGGATTTTTGGTCTATATTAATATCGGAAAATTCCCCGGGAAATAAAACTGTTCCGGCAAAGTAGGCGTTCATTAAGGCATAGGTAACGTTGGTGGCAGAAAAGTTAAATGCCGGCATTGTATAGACCCGCCCCTCTTGTACGGCGCGTAATGATCTAAAGAATGCGGGGTTTATTTCATATTCGTCGTTTACTAAGTCCATATTGCCGGGGTCAAGAAAGATAACATCCGGATCCCAAGCGATAATTTGCTCGAAGTCTACTTCGTAAAAGCCTGGTTCCAGCGCGGTATCTGCTACGTTGTAGGCGTTTATTACGGCAAGAGGGCCAAAGTTTGAATAAGTGCCGGCAAAGCCGCGGCGCCCGGCAAAGGTTATAGCCCCGGCGTATACGCGTAGTTTATCGGTATTTGAAATATCGGCTGTGCGGCTGTTTAAATCTGCCCTAAGCGCTTCTATGTAGGACAGAACTTCCTCGGCGCGGTCTTGTTGACCTACTACCTCGCCGAATACACGCGTTGCGGCAAAAAAAGTTTCGTTCGCCAGGCCTGTGCTTATGTACCTGACGGCTACTACCGGAATATTAACCTGCGCCTGTAACTCGTCTGCGGCTTCGGGCGTGAAGGCCGCTAGAATTACATCGGGCGATGTTAATATAAGCTCTTCGGCATAGGCGTTGTTTTCGCCGCTGCCGCCGCCGCGTCCTACTATCGGTAGGGTGCTGAATTTTTCGTGAACGATAGGGTTGAAGTCCATTAGTATATTGAAATTAGCGGTTTGGGTTTCCGCACCGACTATCATGTGTGTAACGTTTAGGTAAGTTGCAATGCGTGTAGCACCGGGGCCTAGGGTGACTATTGTTTCTATATAGATGGGAATTTCGACCTCGCGTCCCCATACGTCGGTTACTGTTCTTGTTTGGGGGTTAGTGGGGTTTGTTTGGGTGCAGGCTGATAGGGTTAAAATAAAGCATAGTAAACAGATATGTTTTAACATAGGTGATTTCCTCCTTGTGATAGAAAATAAAAAATACCAAAAGAACAATTTGAGTAGCTTCTGCTACGCAAATGCCTTCTGGCATTGTTTTGGTGATTATTTAAGGTTTATAATTTACATAGAGGCGGCTTTAAGCATTTCTATTTCTTGCCTTTGGGATTTTTGCTCGAAACCTATTTTTGTGATTTCTGCAAGTATTAGCTCTATTGTGTTGGTGTCCATGTCTTGTTGTTTCTTTAAAGCGTTAAGATCGTCTTTTACGACAGCCATGTCCTCGGCTAAGACTTCAACCTTAGCGTCTAAAGCTTCAACCTTAGCGTCTAAAGCTTCAACCTTATCCCCAATTCGTTTAATCTCGACAAGCATTTCACGCATAAAATCTAACATAGTTATATCGGCCATATCGTCATCCCCTTCCGCGCAATAATATCACACCATCAACATCTCCGCAATATGCACCGCATTAGTAGCCGCGCCCTTACGCACATTATCCGCCACAACCCATAAATTAAGCGTATTCTCCTCACTAAAATCACGCCTTATACGCCCTACATAAACGGGATCAGTCCCGGCGGCTTCCAGTGGCATGGGGTAAATTTTATTTGCAACATCGTCCTGCACCACTATTCCAGGTGCTTCTTCCAATATACGGCGGACATCTTCCAATTCAAAAGGATTTTTAAAACTAACATTAATAGACTCGCTATGCCCTATAGGAACTGGCACACGTACCGTGGTTGCGGTAATTTTAACTTCCGGCGCGTGCATAATCTTCTGCGTTTCTTTAATCATTTTAACTTCCTCGAAGGTATAGCCGTCATCGACGAAACTATCAATATGCGGAATAACATTCCCGGCTATGGGATACGGAAACTGTTGCGGCGCTTCGCCTTTTTGGGTTCTTATCAAATCTTCTATTCCGTTATTACCGGCGCCGGATACCGACTGATAGGTATTATATATAACCCTCTTAGCCCCATAAGCCTTATGCAAGGGAAACAGCGCCACCACCGCCTGTATTGTAGAACAATTCGGGTTAGCAATTATCCCTTTGTGTAGTTTAATATCTTCCGGATTAACCTCCGGCACCACAAGCGGCACTTCCTTATCCATACGCCAGGCAGAGCTATTATCAATCACCACACAGCCCTTTTTTGCGGCAATAGGCGCGTATTCCTTTGACCTATCGCCGCCAGCGGCAAACAGCGCTATATCAATGCCCCTATCGAAAGACTGATGTGTCAGTTCCTCAATCGTAAGTGTTTTACCATCAAAATCCACCGTCTTACCGGCAGAACGTGCGGAAGCGAATAGATACAAATTATCAAAGGCTATATTCCGCTCTTTTATTACCTCAAGCATAGTTTTACCCACCATGCCTGTTGCCCCTACTATCGCAATATTCATGCTAATTACCGTCCTTATAGAAATTTAAAAATTTGTCATGTACTGCCTCCATTGCTTTATTAGCCAACTTCTTATCAATCAAAACAGATATTTTTATCTCTGATGTAGAAATCATATTAATATTAACACCGCAATCATAAAGCGCCTCAAAGACCGTAGCGGCTACGCCATAGTTAGAAGCCATGCCCGCTCCTATTATGGAAAGCTTTGCTATCTGGTCGTCATAGCTAAGCATATCAAAGCCTATTGAGTCTTTATGTTCCTCTAATAGATCTACAGCCATCTGTAAATCATCCTTGCGTACCGTAAAACAAATATCGTTTATACTGTTGCGGCCTATCGCTTGCAAAATAATATCTACGCTTATCTTCTTCTTAGCCAACAAACTAAAAACCTGATGCGCAACGCCGGGGTAATCTCCTATACCTAACACGGCTATACGTGCAATTTTATCGTCCACTGCCACACCGCTTACATATAATTTCTCCACGCCTTTGCCGACCTCCTCTTTTATTAGTGTACCTTCTTCTTCTGTCATGCTAGAACGCACAACCAGCTTAACCCGGTAGCGCTTAGCCATCTCCACCGAGCGGGTATGCAACACTTGCGCACCTTGCGATGCCAGCTCTAGCATCTCATCGTAGCTTATCGAGTTTATTTTTCTGGCGCCTTTTACAACTCGTGGGTCGGCTGTATAAACTCCGTCTACGTCTGTGTATATTTCACATAAATCTGCGTCAAGAATAGCGGCTAAGGCTACGGCAGTTGTGTCCGAAGCGCCGCGGCCAAGCGCCGTAACATCGCCAAAACGGTTTAAACCTTGGAAGCCGGCTACTAACACTATATTGTTCCGGTCAAGCTCAGAGGCCAAGCGACTGGTCTCTATATTCTTAATGCGGGCGTCTCCGTAGGTAGAGGTCGCGTGTATACCAACCTGCGCGGCCGTTAGCGATATTGCCGGAAAGCCCAGCTTGTGTATAGCTATCGCCATTAAAGCTACCGATTGCTGTTCCCCGGTTGTTACTAACATATCAAGCTCTCGGCGGCGGGCGTTGTCGCTTAGCTCGCGGGCTTTTGCGTATAGATCGTCCGTTGTATCGCCCTGGGCGGATAAGACCACTACCAGCTGATTCCCCTTGCTAAAGGAATCGGTTATACGCTTCGCTACTCTTTTAATGCATTCGGCATCGGCCAGCGATGAACCGCCATATTTTTGCACAATCAACATCTATTTCATCCTTCACTAATGGGCTCGTATACCCGCAGTACTTTTGCCTGTGGGAAATCTTTTAATTTTGCTCTTGTTGTCTCTTCTGACTCGGCCACGGTAAGCCATGCTATCTGACCCGGATACTCGTCTAACTTCACCACCGCCGCTTTTGGCGGTATTACGCTATCCACCGGCTTATCATAAGATATGCGTACCATCTTACGCGTGACATAGCCGTCCGGCGGTAAGACGATAGTTTTTTCCGGCGACCAAATGAATTCTATGTGCCGGTGCAGATGCTTTGCTATGTCCACTATATCAGATATTACGGCACCGGCGGTTGGTAACTGCCCCGCGCCCTGGCCGTAAAACATAACATCGCCTGTTGCCTTGGCTTGCACCTTTACCCCGTTAAATACCCCTCTTACGCTGGAAAGCGGATGCTGATGATGCACCAGCATAGGCGCGGAAATAGCGGAAACCCCTGATGGATCTATGCGTCCGTCTACCATAGGTTTTATGCTAAAGCCCAAAGCCCGCGCAAAGGCGAAATCTGCCGGTGTTATATCGCTTATGCCTTCTGTTAGCACATCTTCATAGTCAACCTGTTTGCCGGTGGCCAGGGACAATAAAATTGAAAGCTTGCGGCAGGCATCTAAGCCGCCTACATCGGCTGTGGGGTCTTTTTCGGCGTAGCCTAGCTCTTGCGCCTTTTTTAGCGCCTCTTCGTAGGAATCGCCAAAATTGTACATTTGGGTCAACATATAATTAGAAGTCCCGTTTAATATTCCGGATACAGCCACAATTTCATCGGTACAAAGGGCAAGGTTTATGGGGCGTACTACCGGGATTCCACCGCCTACGCTGGCTTCAAATAAAAAATTTAAATTCCGCTCGGCGGCTATGGCAAGTAATTCTGCCCCGTGCTTTATTACAAGCTCTTTGTTGGAAGTGCATACATGCTTGCCCTGTAATAAAGCACGCTTTACATAGTCATATGCCGGGTCTAGTCCACCTATAACTTCTACTACTATTTGAATGTCGTCATCATTTAAAATATCGTTGTAGTTGCCGGTGTACATTTGTCCTAGTTCCTGAGAAAAATCTCTAAGGTCCAAAACCCGTTTAACTGTTATAGCGTTTCCGGCCCGTTTTTGTATGTGGCTACTATTTTGCCTAAGTACTTGCGTTATGCCGGAACCTACGATACCGTACCCTAAAATCGCTATTTGTGCCATGTGTTCACCCTCCCTTATTTAAGGATTCTACAACAAAATGCTTCACTTGACAATTGTATATGGAAATTGCAAAATACCAAAAAGGAGGTATCACTTATGGATTATGAGGCAATAAAGAGCCGTGCAGAGTTTTATAAGGCTGATATGGCGCGGTTTTTAAGGGATATGACCAAAATCCCGGGGGAAAGTTGTGAGGAAAAGGGCAAGGTAGAATGCGCCGCCCAAGAAATGCGCAAGCTAGGCTTCGATAAGGTAGAAACTGACGCCATGGGCAATTTATTGGGCTACATGGGCAGCGGAAAAACGCTAATTGCCTTCGACGGCCATATAGATACCGTAGGAGTGGGCAACAGAGACAACTGGGACTTTGACCCCTACGAAGGCTACGAAAACGAAGAGGAAATAGGCGGGCGCGGAGTATCAGACCAAGCGGGCGGCATTGTAAGCGCGGTTTACGGCGCCAAAATCATGAAAGATTTGAATTTACTAAATGACAAGTACACCGTACTAGTAACCGCAACCATACAGGAAGAGGACTGCGACGGCCTTTGCTGGGAATATATCATTAAAGAGCATGGCGTAAAGCCAGATTTTGTTGTACTTAACGAGCCCACCGACGGCGGCATCTACAGAGGGCAAAGAGGTCGTATGGAAATTAGGGTGGATGTAAGGGGCGTATCATGCCACGGCTCTGCGCCAGAGCGCGGCGATAACGCTATCTTTAAAATGGCAGATATTTTACAAGAAGTACGCGAGCTAAACGAAAGCGGCTTAGTTAAAATGCTGGAAGAAAAGAACAATCCCCAGTGGAAGGAAGCGCAGTTTTTAGGGCGCGGCACCATAACGGTAAGCGAGATATTTTTCACTTCACCAAGCCGTTGTGCGGTAGCGGATTCATGCTCTGTATCGCTAGACCGCCGCATGACCGCCGGGGAAACCTGGGAGAGTTGCTTAGAGCAAATTCGTAATTTACCATCTGCCAAAAAATACGCTGAGGATGTGGTAGTATCTATGTACCAATACGAGCGCCCGTCCTATACTGGCTTGGTGTATCCAATCGAGTGCTACTTCCCAACCTGGGTAATTCCGGAAGATCACCCCGTAACCAAAGCAATGGAAGAAACCTATAAAAATCTATACGGCAACGAGCGTATAGGTCAGCCTGATCGTAAAAAAAGACCGCTTACCGATAAGTGGACATTTTCTACCAACGGCGTAACCATAATGGGTCGCAATAACATACCATGCATAGGTTTCGGCCCCGGCGCAGAAGCGCAAGCACACGCCCCTAACGAAAAAACCTGGAAACAAGACCTAGTAACCTGCGCCGCAGTATTCGCCGCGCTACCGTCTGTATATACCAAGGAGGACTAAAAAATGAAACAGTTTACTGACAAGCTACAAAAACTTTCTTTTAAAGACATGTACCTAAACGACTTTCTGCTGACCTGGGAAAAAAGTTACGACGAAATTATGGCGACATTTACAGTAGCGGACGCTTTGCGCTATCTTCGCCAAAATAATATTTCCGCTAAAATTTTCGATAGCGGCCTGGCGGTCAGCTTGTTTAGAGATAACTCTACCCGCACCCGCTTTTCATTTGGTTCTGCCGCTAATTTGCTGGGGCTGGCTCTGCAAGACCTGGACGAAGGTAAAAGCCAAATTGCCCACGGCGAAACCGTCCGCGAAACTGCTAACATGATCTCATTTATGGCGGACGTAATAGGCATAAGGGACGACATGTATATAGGCAAGGGCAACACATATATGCGCGAGGTAGCGGAAGCGGTAGCGCAAGGCCATAAAGACGGCGTACTAGAACAACGGCCAACCCTAGTAAATCTGCAATGCGACATAGACCACCCAACACAATCTATGGCAGATATGCTTCATATAATCCACCACTTCGGCGGGCTTGAGAATGTAAAAGGTAAAAAGATCGCTATGTCTTGGGCGTATTCGCCTTCTTACGGCAAGCCGCTTTCTGTTCCGCAGGGGGTAATAGGCCTTATGACCCGCTTTGGCATGGAAGTTACACTGGCGCACCCCAAAGGCTACGAGGTCATGTCAGATGTGGAAAAGGTAGCGGTAGAAAACGCCGCAAAATCCGGCGGTAAATTTTCAAAAACAAACTCTATGAAAGAGGCCTTTGTGGACGCAGATATTGTCTATCCAAAAAGCTGGGCATCATACTCAGCAATGGAGGAACGCACAGAGCTATACGGCAATAGCGACGATGCCGGAATAAAAGCTCTTGAGAAGAAGTTACTAGCCCAAAACGCCGAGCATAAAGACTGGGAATGTACAGAAGAAATGATGAAGCTAACCAAAGAAGGCAAAGCCCTATACATGCACTGCTTACCGGCAGATATAAGCGGCGTAAGCTGTAAGGAAGGCGAGGTAGCGGCTTCCGTATTCGAGCGCTATCGCGTACCGCAGTATAAAGAGGCTGGCTTTAAGCCATATATAATCGCCGCAATGATGTTCCTAGCCAAATGCGAAAACCCCATAGCTGTACTAGAAGACTTAGCGGCTAAGGGCACGCCAAGAAAGGTTTAATATTATGTTATTAAAAAACGGCCTTTTGGCCTTAGAAACCGGAGCCACAAAAGGGGATATACGTATAGAGGGTGAAATAATCAAGGAGGTAGGGCAAAATCTACCTATTCTTGCTGATGAAAAAACCCTAGATTTAGAAGGCAAGATTGTTCTGCCGGGCGGTGTAGACGTCCATACCCATATGGACTTAGATTTAGGCCATGTACGGGCAACAGACGATTTCTATACCGGCACAGTAGCCGCCGCTTGCGGAGGAACAACCACAATAGTAGACCATATGGCCTTTGGCCCAAAGGGTTTTACCATAAGCCAGCAAGTAGAAACATACCACAAGCTGGCGGGCGGCAAGGCTGTAATAGACTACAGCTTCCACGGCGTAACAGACAGAGTGGACGATTCCGTAACAGCAGAAATGAAATCCTTAATTAATGAAGGAATCACCAGCCACAAGTGTTACCTAACCTACGGCGGCATGATAACCGACTACGAGGCAATGAAGGTAATGGAGTTAGCGGCAGAAACCGGGGTAATGATAGCCATACACTGCGAAAACGACGGCATGATAGCCTATCTAAGAGAAAAGCATCTAAAGCGCGGGGAAACAGCGCCAATATATCACGCCAAAAGCCGCCCAGCCGAATGCGAGGCAGAGGCCGTAGCACAAATGGCCTTCTTTGCCAAAAAAGCCGGGGACGCACCCTTGTACATTGTGCATCTATCCGGCTCCCTGGGTTTAGACAGCATACGCCTGGCACGTAAAAACGGCCAAAAGAATATATTTGTAGAAACCTGCCCGCAGTATCTGTTTTTGGACGAATCAAAATATTTAGAGGACGATGGCCTAAAGTACATCATGAGCCCACCCCTAAGAAGCCCAGATAACTGCAAAGCCCTATGGGACGGCATAGCCTCAGGCGATATAATAACAATAGGAACAGACCACTGCCCCTTCTTTTACGGCAAGGAAAAACAGCTAGGCAAAGATGATTTCAGCAAAGCACCAGGCGGCGCACCGGGCGTAGAGTTACGCATCCCGCTAATGTATTCGGAAGTTTCAGCAGGACGCATAACCCTAGATAAAATGCTAAGCCTATGTTGTACAACCCCGGCCAAGCTTTTTGGTATGTACCCCAAAAAGGGAGTAATAGCAAAGGGCAGTGATGCAGATTTAACCGTAATAGACCCAGATAAAAAGGTAACAGTAAACTTCAACATGCTACACGAAAACACAGACTACACGCCATACGAAGGGCTACCGCTACACGGCTACCCGGTAATGACCTTCTCAAGGGGCGAGCTAATAGCCAAAGACGGCGAGTTTATAGGCACAAAAGGCAGAGGAAGATTTATAAAACGCGGCCTTCCTGATCTAAGATGATAGTCAACGGCTTAAAGGTAGAAATCAAAGAAAATAAAAAGTTGCTAGATTTCTTGCGGGACGATATGAAGCTGACCTCAGTCAAAGACGGCTCAAGCAACGGGGTCTGCGGAGTATGCATGGTTCTTGTGGACGGCAAAGCCACAAGAGCCTGTCTGCTGAGCCTAGAAAAAGCCAAGGGCAAAGAAATAACAACAGTAGAAGGCATAAGCCAACGCGAAAAGGAGGTATACGCCTACTGCTTCGCCGCCACCGGCGCTGTACAATGCGGCTATTGCATTCCAGGAATGGTAATAAGCGCCAAAAGTTTGCTGGATGCAAATAACAAGCCCAGCCGAGAAGATGTAAAAAAAGCGATAAAAGGCAACATCTGCCGATGCACCGGCTATGTAAAAATTGAAGATGCAATACTACTAGCGGCAGAATTCTTTAGAGAGGAAAAAGTTATCCCAAAACACGACTTCACCGGCAAACTAGGCGAAGATTTCTTCCGGATAGACGCAACAGAAAAAACCCTGGGTAGCGGTCTATACGTAGACGACATGACAGTAGAAGGCCTAACATACGCCAAAGCTCTGCGTACAAAATACCCAAGAGCCCGCGTTCTGGCGATAGATTCTGCCGAAGCAGAGGTTCATCCAGCTTGCATAAAAATAATCACCGCCGCAGATGTTCCGGGAAACATTAAATGCGGACACTTAGTAAAAGACTGGGACGCCCTTATTGCCGTAGGCGACACAAGCCGCTATATAGGCGACACAGTAGCCATCGCCGTATCAGAAACCAAAGAAGATTTAGAAAAAATACTAGACTTAATTAAAGTGGACTACGAAGTCTTAACACCAATCACAAGCCCAACAGAAGCCCTAAAAGAAAACGCCCCTAAAATTCACGAAGGCGGAAACATTTTAAGCACACAAAGCCTAAAAAGAGGCAATGCAGACAAAGCCATAGCCGCCTCTAAGCATGTAATTACCCGTCAGTATTCCCTACCATTCACAGAACACGCCTTCTTAGAAACAGAATGCGCCATAGCAATACCGGAAGAGCAAGACGGCTTGCAACTATACACCGGAAGCCAAAGCATATACGACGAACAGAGGGAAATCTCAGGCTTACTAGGCATAGCGCCAGAGAAAATTCACATACGCGGAATGCTGGTAGGCGGCGGCTTCGGCGGTAAAGAGGATATGAGCGTACAGCATCACGCCGCCCTAGCCGCCTGGCTAACAAAACGCCCG